>PDWJ01000513.1_pt1 | contig 82280 bp, 80 predicted proteins | sample 1430881 | NCBI WGS metagenome assembly PDWJ01 (sample SAMN01162460, study PRJNA174530) | Oral metagenome, whole genome shotgun sequencing project. | biome: Marine environment; feature: Marine mammal; material: Swab sample of the gingival sulcus; isolation source: swab sample of gingival sulcus...
ATAAATATCAACATCACTTCAAAAAGCGATGCATTCATCGAGAGACCCGTTCTCTGCTTCCTTACTTGCTGTCACTATTCAGTTTTCAAAGATCAAATGGGGTTGCAATCTGTTGATTGCGTTTTTGCGAGCCGCTCAGGTTGTTTTCCTCAGCGACTCGGCGAAGATATCCAAGCGCGGCTTATCCGTCAAGCAGTTTTTTCAAAAAAATTGCTTAAAAACCAGAGAAGGAAAAATCTTCTTTTATTTCAGACTTTTTTTATTTTATTTTTTAACGGTTGAAAGTCTGGTCCCTTCGGCAGCCTCGTCAAGGTAGGTGCGAAGGGCCTCCAGGCCCAGGCGATTCATCACTCCTGCGGAGCGCTCCCGTTTCTTTGCATGATTCGTGTAAAACGTCATCACACGCGTCACCCATGCGATGAGGGCGTCATCGGAAAGGTCTTCAGCGATCACATCACCAATACGCGGACGGCCGCCGGCATTGCCGCCAAAGATAAGCGTCCACCCGTTTTTTTTCCCGAAAATTCCCACATCCCGCACGTACCCCTCACAGCAGTTGAATCCGCAGCCGGAGATTCCGATCTTCACCTTGCCGGGAAACACATGATCGGAAAGCGCCTCGGTGACTTTCTTTGACAGCTCCAGCGAGTTCTGGCGCGCAAATTTACACCCCCATGTTCCGGGACAGGACTGTACGGAATGGGCGCCTTTTTTTACACCCAGCGGCTGGGGCAGGCTCCCGCCCAGTTCGGTTATGGCGGCTTTTGCATCTGCGGCATCGATGCCGTAGAGCTTCAGCCGCTGGGCTGCTGTGATTTTGATGGTTTCCACATGGTATTTTTTCGCAATGGCCGCGACTGCTTCCAGTCGTTCGGGTGTGGTCATGCCCAATGGTGAGCCAGGTACCACCAGACTGACTTTCGAATCCTTCATGGTTTCTCCTGTATGTGTATAAATCGGTTGTTAACGTGTATCAACAGTGAAACGATCACATACGAAATTTGAAACGATTTTTCAATACGCCAAAACCCTGGAAGGTCAAAATGCGGATTTCCGACTTGACAACAGAACCCATGCGCTTATTAAATGATCACACCACCGATAAACCAGAACGCGCAGGTGAATATATGTCAACTGATCTGATTTTTCTTGCCGGCCCCAGGGCCTTTGAAAAAATAGGCGACAGGGGATTGTCGCCGGATGATGTGGATGTGGTGGTCGGCGCTTCCGGTGCCGCCAAGTGGTTGGTTCTGCATGGCCTTGAATCCGCAATATTCGGCACCTGGTTTACGGGTAGACAGAAACCGCTTCACCTGTTCGGGACGTCCATCGGCGCGTGGAAATCTGCGGCGGCAGCCCGCCAGGATCCGGTCCAGGCCTTTGATGACCTGGCCCATGCGTACATTCACCAGTATTATGAAGGGAAAATCACGCCGGCTCAGGTCTCGCGGGAAGGCAACCGGATATTAAACAGCTTTCTCCAGTTAGAGCAAATAGACGAAGTGTTGAACCACCCGTATTGCCGTTTGCATCTGTCTGCCGTGCGGTGCCGTGGACTGATGGCGTCTGACCTTAAACTGCCGCTGCTTGGCGGGTTGATGCAAGCCTGGGCCATCAATCAGGTCTCCCGGCGTCTGTATCAAACCCAATGCTGCCCCACACTCTTTTTTGATCCCCGGACACCGCCTCCCTTTTCCAGAGATGACGAGTTTGTCGGCGGCAAAGCGGCCCTGAACAGGGAAAACCTCAGACAGGCACTACTGGCCAGCGGCTCCATTCCGTTTATCATGGAAGGTGTCCGTAATATTCCCGGTGCGCCGGACGGCACCTACCGCGACGGCGGCCTGTATCACTATCACCCGGCATTTGATTTTCTAGGCGGCCAGGACGGGATCGCCCTCTATCCCCACTTTTACCCGGATGTCACTCTGGGGTGGTTTGACAAGAACCGGAAAAGCCGCATGGCAGACGGAAGGATCCTCGCTGACACGCTCCTGATTGCCCCGTCTCCTGCCTTTGTCGAAACCCTCCCCTTGGGCCGTATTCCAGACCGTCGGGACTTTACCCGCATGGCTGGACGCGATAAAGAGCGGGTTGCCTTTTGGGAGCAGACCGTTGCCATGAGCAAACAGCTGGGAGATCAGTTTCTTGAGGCAGCTGCATCCGGAAAAATTCGAGATCAGATGCAGCGGATTCCCTGATTTATTTTTACCGATCCGGTGCGACCGGCGTTATTCAGGCAATCGGACAACCCGTACCGGAACCCGGGTGTGCTTGATCATCGTTTCGGCCACATTGCTGTTCGTTTGATTTTCAAGCGTGCATGCGGTATCATTATAGTTGACAAGGTGCCTTTCTTGACTTGTTTTTTGGGGGGTTGAACATCGCTTATCAGAATAGGGTTTTTTGTCCATTAATACTTTATTTTCAAATGATTAAAAATTAATCAATGCGTCAAATTAACTCCGAAAGTTGAGATGGTAATTTATCAATTTAACCCGATTCAGATCAGGCTAGAGGGAGCCCTTGTTGCATGGATGAATGGATACGCCGCATTCGAAAGCACGCTCGGGATATTGCCGCCACCCTGCCTGCGGCGGATTTTTATCAGGATCATCCGGGTGCAGTGACTCGGTCCCGCTGTTTTTTTGATGGCAGCCCGCTTGTTCAGGGCCTTGCCGAGACCATCACCGGCCCCATGGAGTACAACATGGGTCATGGCATGGATCATGTCAAGAAAGTGGCATGGGATGCCGGGGCTCTGATCGTCATTGAAGGGGAAAAAGCCGGTTTTTCGGATGCAGTCATCGAACGGTGCCTGTTTCTTGTCCAGTGTGCGGGGCTGCTTCATGACATCAAACGGAAACACCAGCAGCACGCGATCAAAGGTGCAAAAGCGGCACCGGGGTTTCTTGAAGGACTGGCCATCACCTCCCAGGAGATGGACGATATCTGCCTTGCCATCCGGAACCATGAAGCGTTCCAGGAGCCGACAGCAGCCGGCACCCGCTTTGGCGCCTTGCTGTCAGACTGCCTGTATGATGCGGATAAGTTCCGCTGGGGGCCTGACAACTTTACCCATACCCTCTGGGATATGATCGCGTTTTCGGGTATTTCCGTATCGGAATTTATCACGCATTACCCCCGGGGTATGGCGTCCCTGGACCAGATTAAGTCAAGCTTCAGAAGCACCACCGGTAAACACTACGGCCCCCAGTTCATCGACCTCGGCATCCAGATCGGCAAGGCGCTGATGGGCATTATCCGAACCGAATTCGATCTGGGTTTGTATGCGCATTGAAGGGTGCTAAAGGCATCATCAATCATGGATCACGAACTTGACCCAACCATTCCCGGCAGCGTGTACCTTTGCCAGGGAACAACTTACGCCTGCGGTGCCTGCTGCGGTCTTTACAATGTACCCGATCCCTCAAAGGCCTATCTTTCGTCCCTGCTCACCGTCCGGACACGGCGATTCCGGGACCTGGATCGGCCCCTCACCCTGGAAAGCCTGGATCGGTTCCGCCTGGAAACTGAAACAGCTGAAAACCAGGACCGCCCCTACGATGAATTTCATCACTGTCCGTATATCGGTTTCATCCGGTTTCCCGAAGACCCGTGTGAGATGGAGCGGGTGGGATGCCTGCTCCATCCTTTAGGAGACGGCAATGACGGCATTGACTGGCGGGGGCTCAGCGATTATGGGGGCATGGCCTGCCGGACTTACTTCTGCCCCACCTGCGACGGGCTGCCTGCGCGGTACAAACAGCTCATGCGCATGGCTGCTGATGACTGGTATCTGTATGGATTGATGACAACAGAAACAAAAATGGCGGACGCGTTTTTCAGTCAGGTGGAAGCGCAGCTTGGACGGGAACTGACGCCAGACGCCTGTTCCGCAGAAGGGATTAACGCCATCCGCCGGTTCTTCCGGCTCAAAACCGAGTGGCCCTGGCGGGCCCCGTCAGACCGCCGGATCGGCAATTATTTTTTCAACGACAATCTTTATCCGCTGCCCGAACCCAGACTGGCCGAACCTATCAGCGATAGGCATCTTTTCACCCTGATAAAAACCTTAAGGTCCGTATTTACATCGGCACCGGATCAGGACAACGCGGTAAAAGCGCTCGAAGCAGCCGTCCGGGCTGTTGCCAATGGATTTATTGACAGCCACTAATGGCCGGCTAGGTGTTCGAATAAACGGTTAAACGCCATCGGCGGGGAATGGGGTCACACCCGCTTGGCACTGAGAATCGGGGTGTTGAAGACAAGCGCTGACGTCTCTTCGTCCCGCTGGATATCCAGCTCAAAGGCAGATCGGTCAATTTCAAAGTATTTTGAAATCACCTCAATGATATCCGTCTGCAAATCCTCAAGAATTGTATCAGACACTTCAAGTTTATCGTATACCAGCGCAAACTTGAGCCGCTTTTTGGCTTCCTGGCTGCTGGGCGGCGTTTTTCCAAAGACTTTATGTATGATTCCGTTGAGCATGGGTCCCCTTTATTTTGAAAGGCCCAGACGCTGACCCAGTTTGGACCATAATCCTTTTTGTGTTTTCGGAACCTGAACCGGCAGGTCCGGCTGACCGTTCAACCGGAGGGCAATCCGCCGAAACGCCTGCCCGGCATCGGAATCACGGTTCATGACCAGCGGCATTCCCGTATTGGTGCTTACCACGACCTGATCGTCCATGGGAACCAGTCCTACCAGATCCACGGAAAGCACATCCATCACGTCTTCATGACTGAGCATGTCGCCCTTTTCCACCATTTCCGGTATGATCCGGTTGACCACCAGCTTGGGGGAAATGGAACGGGCATAGAGCAGCCCGATAATCCGGTCCGCATCCCGGACAGCGGAAACTTCCGGTGTACACACCACCACCGCTTCGTCGGCTGCTGCTACGGCGTTTTCAAATCCCTGTTCAATACCTGCCGGGCAGTCCATAAGGATCACATCGAATTCCTTGCGGAGTTTTTTACTGAAGCGGACCATTTCCTCCGGATTCAGGACGTTTTTGTTGTCGCTCTGGGATGCCGGGATCAGAAACAGGTTGTCGATGCGCCGATCCTTGATGGCGGCTTGCCGGATCTTGCACTTTCCCTTTACCGCATCGACCACATTGAAAACGATCCGGTTTTCGAGGCCCATAACAACATCCAGGTTTCGGAGGCCGATATCCATGTCCACCACAGCGACACGACTCCCGTCCATCGCTAGCGCTGCACCGATGGAAGCCGTGGCTGTTGTTTTGCCAACGCCGCCCTTGCCTGACGTGATGACAATAATTTTCCCTTCCACATCCACCTCGTTCTTAATTGGTTTTATATGAAAGAACGAAATTAACCGATTCGTTTCTTTCATAAGTTGTTGTGGGCAAACCTCGGCGAAAACCCAGGTCAGCCCATGGCCGTTATTGCCGCCGTACCGGCGCGAAGATGCTGCTCCGGCTCGGTTTTCGCTATCGCACTTCCGGCCACGGAATGCGGCCGAACGGGTCACTGTTTAAGTAATCGTCCACCACAATACCATCTTCTGACACCCTTGCAACTTCAGCCCGGCCTTTTTTCTTTGGCCGCACACCTGCGGCCAGAATATCTCCAATCTGGATCTGGGTAGGCCTGAAGTCAAGCGCCAGAACAATGGCTCCCGTGTCGCCCATGCACCCGGCATGGACCATACCGGCCAGTTTTCCCATTACAAGGACGTCGCCGCCGGCAATCACTTCCGCACCCGGATTCACATCTCCCAGAATAACCAGATGCTTTCGGGTGCTCACCTTCTGGCCCGAGCGCACCCGGCCGTAAAGCATCAGCACATCACTTTTTCGGTAATCCCAGGATTGGTCCACATCCCGCCGCCGTTTCTCTTCAACCGCTGCAGACCGCGGGCGACCCGGCCCCGTGACCTGGCCCACATCGTATTCGGATTTCAAAAAACGGCTCAGGGCCTCGATCAGGTATTCATACCCTTCAGTGCCACCAGGATCAATCACCACCTTTGCATTGATTGTGAGATGCCTGAGCCGGTCAAAAATTTTACGGATCTCTGCTTCGAGCACGTCACGCGATTGTGTCGGATCCACGGTCAAGCGAAATCCCTCACCGACCCCTTTTAATTTTACAGGACCGGCAGTTGACTGGCTAAAATCATCCATACACACAAACTCGCTTCAATTCTATATCTGCTGTGATGCCCGTTGGAAATAGGGGTGGAAATGAACACGTTATCAATATTGGAAGGACTATAGTGAAAACAGACTTGGGTGTCAAGCCAGAAACAACCACAAGATATATGGAAAAGAAGGTTGCAGGAGCGGTGTTACCCGCCCGTTAACAGGGTATACGGCACCCTGGAACCCTTATCTTGTTTCCGCGCTTCGGTCCTGCAGTTGGGCCTCACGGCCATGCTGTTTGACGTCTGCCGCATACCAGTCAAGTCCCTGCTGCCGGCACCGGTCACAGGCAAACCGCGGGATGTGGGTGCCCACCACATGCCCGCCCCAGGAGGATGACGAGTCGATCCGCAAGGCACCCGCACAATCATTACAAATGGTCAGCCGTTCCTGCTGGGTCTCTGAGATGCCGTCCGTATCGTAATAGATCTGCCGTCGGCGTTCAGCCAGTGTCTGATGTCCCTGAAGCTTTTCCCGGTATTCATCCCGCCGATCCCAGATGCCCTGCACGGTTGCCATCACCTCGGCAATGTGCCGTGTGACGGATGCGGACTGTTTCAGTTTCTCCGGACGATAGTCCGGTTCTTTCACATGGGAAAAATCAAGCCCGGCCATGGCCAGGATAATACCCGCATTCACGTAGGGAAGAGCCCCTTCGATGGAATATCCGCCCTCGAGCACTGCGATATCCGGCTTAAGCAGGGCGTTCAGCCGTGCATACCCCTGGGCGGAAAAATGCATATTGGTCAAGGGATCTGTATAGTGATTGTCCTGGCCTGCGGAGTTGATGATCAGGTCCGGCTGGAATTCATCGAGAATCGGCAGCACCAGCCCGTCAATGACATCCAGATAGCCTTCGGTGCCCGTCTGGGGGGGCAGGGGGATGTTCAGCGTGGTGCCGGCCGCATTGGGGCCGCCTAACTCGTTGGGAAACCCGGAACCCGGGTACAGGGTCCGGCCGTCCTGGTGCAGAGAGATAAACAGCGTATCCGGGTCATGCCAGTAGATATCCTGGGTGCCGTCACCGTGATGGCAGTCCGTATCCACAATGGCCACACGCCGGATGCCGTACTGCGCACGCAGGTATTCGATCATGATGGCTTCGATGTTGATGTTACAGAAGCCTCGTCCCCCGTGCACCACCCGCATGGCATGATGACCCGGCGGGCGCACCAGGGCAAACCCGCAGTCAATGGTTTTGTCCATCACCGCTTTTCCAATGGTTTTCGCCCCGCCCGCGCTGATGAAGTGGGATTCGGTGGTCACGGCCCTGACATCGGGCACACAGAAATGGATCCGACGCACATCCGCTTCCGTGACCAGATCTGGTTTGAACTCGGTGATGCCGGGGATATCCAGAATCCCTTCCTCAAAGACCTGGTCTCGTGTATACAGCAGCCGCTCTTCCCGTTCCGGATGTGTTGGGTCGATGGCCCAGTCAAATGCCGGGAAAAAAACCAGTCCCATATTGCGTTTTGCACGTATCATAGCCGTTTCTCCTTTGCCGGTTCCCTGCTGTCACACTCAGATCGGGTACCGGAAGCGGCACGGTTTCAGTGTCCGCCGGTCAGGTTTTCATATCCGTTGATCAGCCCGGGTTTCACCTGCACCTTTACCCGAATATTTTTCCCGCTCGTTCGGAATCCCCGGACCATGTTGAAGCTGGTTTCCTCAAGCAGATCGACATCAATATCCCCATCGTCCGCACCGCTCTGCGCCGCCTTTTCCATGAGTAGCCGGCCCGCCTGGGCTTTGGCATCTTCCATGGTGTAGTTTTTCGCCACCGTTTCTTCCAGATCGGCTTCAGGGATCACCACGCGGCCATACTCGGTATCGGCAAACAAACTCACCTCACAGGTGGTCCGGGCAAGACCCGCGCCTATGGCATTGGCCACATCCCATTCCGGTACAGCCGCTGCCGGAAGGCCGCAGGCCGCTTCAAGACCGGGTGCAAACAGCCGGGCCGGCGCCCCCAGCACCACGATGGATTCTGGTGAGACCTGGTATCCTTCGATCATTTCATGAATCGTATAGACCGGCCGGCAGTTGATGGCATCGACCATGGCAGCCACATGCGACCCAATGGCCGTACAGGTGGCTGAAAATACCCGGTCTGCCGCCTCGGCAAGATCACAGCCCATCGCTGCGGCCAGTGTTTCCATCCCTGCGGTGGCCGCGCTCAGGTCGCCTTCTGCCAGATCCCCGCGGACCCGCAGGGCATCGGTTGGTGTGGGATGGTCGCCGCCAAAGGTCATGGCCGGCCCCAGACGATCCGGCCCGATGGTCAGGTTCCCTCCATCCCACCGGACAGCGCTGTCTCCGCCAATACCCACGGACACCGTGCGCAGGGCCCGGATCAGGGTCTGGTTACCGCTGATTTCAATGCCCAGGGGTTCGAGCACTGGCACGCCGTCGATCAGAATGGCCATATCTGTCGTGGTCCCGCCGATGTCAAGGACCACCACATCTCCTGTTGCCGGGGCAAATGCCAAGGCGCCCATGACGCTGGCCGCAGGCCCGGAAAGGATGGTCTGCGCCGGATAGGCCAAGGATGCGTCAAGTCCCATGGTTCCCCCATCCGCTTTCAGAATATGAATGGGGACAGACAGGCCGAGTGTATTCAGTGACGCCGCAACGGCCTTGAAAAAATCCGTGTGAAGGGCATGCACCGATGCGTTCAGCCAGGTGGTGGCGATCCGCCGGGGAAAGTTCAGATTTCCGGAGACCTGATGCCCCATGAACACATTCTGGAAATCCGGTTTCAGCCATTCGGCGATTTTGATTTCATGGGCCGGGTTCCGCGAGGAGAATTTACCCACCACCCCCACATGCTGAATCCCTTCGGCCTTCATGGTCGCCGCTGCCTGTCTGATCTCCGCTTCATTCACCCCGGTCATGGCCCGGCCCCGGTGATCCACAGAGCCGCTTACCGGGTAATAGTGATGGCCGGTTCGAAACCATTCTGGGGGAAGACCCGGTCCAGCAGATACGATCATCCCCACCGGCGGCACCTTGTTTTGAACCACCGCATTGGTGGTGAGTGTGGTGCTGAGCACCACCCGTTTCACCTGTGAGGGATCTATCTGTGCCAGCATCTGCTTCAGCCCGGTGAAGACTGTGGTATACAGATCCGACGCATCCGTGGGAACCTTGACTTTACCCATCGGCGCGCCGGCCGACAAGGCCACCACATCTGTGTGGGTACCGCCTACATCAAGTCCGATTATCATGGCATGTTTCCTGATTCGTTTTTACGGGACATTGGCGTTCCGGCACCGTCGGCAGGGGTACGACTGCCAGGGGTGACCGTTTCAGGCGTGCGTCAGTCCAGGGCGGACCGCTCGACGTCCACCGGACGTCTGCACACGTTCACTCTGTCATGACGGCGCAATGATTCACGCTAACCAAATTGTCTTCACTTGTCAATCTGGCGCTGGTTTCCAAAAACACCGCCCCCAAGGTAACTGAGCCCGTTAAAAGAGACCGTCCCAAATTGAACAGAAATGATATGATAAGGGTTCTGCATAACTGCAACTGGAATCAGCGCCTTGAGCAGAGACGGAGAGGCAAAAACCTGGGGGTGCAGGGGGATCATCCCCCTGCCCGCCGGAGGCAACTGGTTTTAATTTTTGGGTTTATTCATTTTTCGTTTCTGGATGTTCAAAATGGTTTTCCGCAGGCGGATGGATTGGGGGGTGACTTCGACGCGCTCATCGTCCCTTATGAAGTTGAGGGCCCGTTCCAGGGTCATGGGCCGGACCGGGGAGCAGACGGTGTTTTCGTCTTTGCCGGATGCCCGCATGTTGGTCAGTTTTTTTTCCTTGCAGGCATTCACGTCAATATCGGTGCCGCGGTTGTGTTCGCCGATGACCATTCCTTCATACACCGGTGTGCCTGGCGTGATAAAGAGTTCGCCTCGGGGTTCTAAGTTGAAGAGGGCATAGGGCACCGCCTTACCCTGACGGTCGGAAACAATGGAGCCGGTAAACCGGCTGGGGAAATCGCCCCGATAGCTGTCATACCCGTCAAAAATGGAGTTGAGGATCCCGGTTCCTTTGGTATCGGTGAGAAATTCGTCCCGGTAGCCGATAAGGCCGCGGGAAGGGATGGAAAAGGTCATGCGGACCCGGCCTTTGCCGTTATTGGTCATTTCCATGAGCCGGCCTTTTCGTATGGCGAGTTTTTCCGTGACCACGCCCATGAAGGGGTCGTCGCAGTCGACGAGGAGTTGTTCGATGGGTTCTAACTTTTCCCCGTTTTCACCATACTGAAAAATGACCTGGGGACGTCCCACGCAGAGCTCGAATCCTTCACGGCGCATGGTTTCGATGAGGATGGCCATCTGGAATTCGCCCCGGCCTTTGACCAGAAACGCATCCCGGTCATCGGTGGATTCCACGGTAATGGCAACGTTTTTAAGGGTTTCTTTGACCAGCCGATCCCGGATGCGGGCAGACTGGACATACTTTCCTTCCCTGCCCGAGAACGGAGAATCGGAGATGGAGAAGGTCATGGATACGGTGGGATCATCAACCCGCAGCCGCGGGAGCGGCGTTTCCAGATCCGGGCTGGACAGGGTGTCGCCGATGCTGACCCCTTCTACGCCGGCCAGCACCAGGATATCGCCTGCCGTGGCCTGGGTTGTTTCGGATAAAGAGAGCCCGTCATAGACCTGGAGCTTGGAGGATTTGAGTGAGGTGCGGCTGCCGCCGGCTTGGATGCAGACCAGGCTGTCGTGTTTTTTCAGGGTGCCGCCGGCCACTTTGCCGATGGCCATGCGGCCCAGGTAATCGGAGTAGCCGAGGTCGCTGACCAGCATGTGAAAGGGGGCCTCAATATGGCTTTTCGGCGGCGGAATGGTGGCGATCAGGGTTTCAAAGAGGAGGCTCAGGTTGCCGTCTTCATCATCCGGGTCTGCCTTGGCAATGCCGTCGCGGCCGATGGCGTAGATCACGGGAAAGTCGAGCTGGTCTTCGGTGGCATCCAGATCGATGAAGAGGTCGTAGATTTCATCCAGTACTTCGGCGGCCCGGGCATCTTTCCGGTCGATCTTGTTGATCACCACAATGATGTTGAGTCCGGCTTCCAGGGTTTTCTTGAGCACAAACCGGGTCTGGGGGAGCGGGCCTTCGGACGCGTCCACGAGCAGGATGGCTCCGTCCACCATGGAGAGCGCGCGTTCAACTTCACCGCCGAAGTCGGCGTGGCCCGGGGTGTCGATGATGTTGATTTTAATGTCATCCCAGGTGACGGCGCAGTTTTTGGCGGCGATGGTGATACCCCGTTCCCGTTCAAGGTCCATCTGGTCCATGATCCGCTCATCCACGACCTGGCCGTCTCGAAACAGACCGCTCTGACGGAACATGGCATCGACAAGGGTGGTTTTGCCATGATCGACATGGGCGATGATGGCCACGTTGCGGATGGCGGCATTGACTGCGTGTGTTGACATGCTGCTGTTCCTTTCACGCCGACGGCGCAGCCGGCGGGGATGTGTATGTACAGATGTGTTCGGGTTCGGTCGGCCGGGGATATCCGGGTGGTTTTTCAGCACGGTTTGCTCAGGCGAAAACAAAAAAGAACCCGTTTCCAGAGGAGAGTTTTTATGGGATTTCGCGCAGAAAGGCAAGTCTGTTTTAAGTGCGCCCCTCTGTTTCGGAAAGCGAAATTCACGCTTAGCACTGGTTTTTCCGTTTGTCTGGAGGGATGAGGGTTGGTATAAGTAACGACTTGACGGGATAACCTGTTTGAACAGAAGGGGATGGACGCGCGCATGAAGAGGATGCCGGATCTGCTGTGGCCCTTTCGGGGGACAGGGGGCGCGGTGTTTTTTTCCCTTCTGGCCGTCGCGTTGTGGGGCAGCTCGTTTGCCGTATTTAAAATGACCTTTGCGGTCTATGACCCGGTGGTTGTGGTTTTCTGCCGGATGGTACTGGCATCGCTTTGTTTTGTCTGCTTACGGCCCTTTACCTTGCAGGTGCCGCTTGAAGGCTGGAAAGACCGGTTCCTCGTCTTATTCATGGGACTGTGCGAGCCGTGTCTGTATTTCGTGTTTGAAGTCAAGGCCCTGCTGTATACCACCGCAGCCCAGGCCAGCATGATTCTCGCTGTACTACCGCTGCTGGTGGCCGTGGCGGCCGCTGTGATCTGGCGGGAACCCCTGCCCTGGCACCGGGTGGCCGGATTTCTGACCGCAGTCGCAGGCGTATGGCTCCTGACCCTGGTGGCTGCACCAACCCAGGATGCGCCGAATCCGGTGTTCGGAAACCTGATGGAGTGCATGGCCATGCTCTGCGCCGCCGGATATACCCTGATCCTGAAAAAACTGTCCGGGAAATATCCGGCGTTCATGCTGACCGGATATCAGTCAATGGTGGGGATGGCCTTTTTTCTGCCAGGGTTGGCGCTGCCGGGGGTTGTGCTGCCGACACGGGTTGACCGTTTCGGGGTCTGCGCGATATTCTATCTGGGCGTGGTGGTATCACTGGGCGCTTACGCCCTTTTCAACACGGGGTTGAGCAGGTTGCCGGCCAGCCGGGCGGCCGCGTTTCTGAACCTCATACCCGTGGTGGGTGTCTTTATGGGCTGGGTGCTTCTGGATGAGCGGCTGATGGGCTGGCAGTGGAGCGGCGTGGCATTCATTTTTGCCGGGGTCTGGTTCAGCCAGCGGGTGCGGCAGTGAAAGGGAACGCAAGATGGAATACGTAAAAAAACTGTCTGGTATGCTGGAGATCTGGATCTGGCAGGAACGACCGGAGGATTCGGGTCTCCTTCAGTTTGCCCGGCGTGCGGTGCGGGTGCTCCTGATGACGCTTCAGGTGTTTCGGGGAAATGTCCTCATGCTGCGGGCGTCGTCTCTCGCCTACAAAACCATTCTGGGGATCGTACCGCTCCTGGCCATTGCCTTTTCTGTCTTGAAGGGGTTCGGCGTGCACAGCCGGATCGAGGACCTCCTCATCAAATACGTCTCTGTGGGAAAACAGGAGATCGCCTCCCATATCATCTCGTATATCTCGAATACCAATTTCAAGGCCATTGGCAGCCTGGGGCTCGTGTTTCTCCTTTATATTTCCATCAACATGATGAGTCAGGTGGAAAAGACTTTCAACGACCTGTGGGGGGTGACCCATCCGCGGACCTGGGTCCGGAAGATCACCGATTATCTGAGCGTTCTCTTTATCAGCCCGGTGCTCATGATGATCTCCCTGACCATGATGGCGACCTTCTCCTCCAATGCCGTGGTCGTGCGGCTGATGGAATACCCCCTGTTCGCCCAGTTCTGGGTATTGTTCAACAACATTATTCCGCTGATGGGCATCTGGGTGGCGTTTACCGCCCTGTACATCATCATTCCCAACATCCGGGTAAAGATGGTGCCTGCACTGATCGCCGGTGTGGTGACCGGTACTGCCTGGGAAGGGGCGTTCCGCATCTATGCCCACCTGAATATCGGAGTGACGAGTCATAACAAGATCTATGGTACCCTGGCCGCATTTCCCGTGCTATTGGTATGGATTTATATCAGCTGGGTGGTGCTGCTGATGGGGGCGCGGCTCACCTGGGCCATTCAGCATGCGCGGACCCTGTCGCCGGATATCGGTGATGAGGATGTCAGCGCGGGGGTGCGGGAGCACCTGGCCGTGCATGTGATGCAGCTGCTCAGCGCGGCGTTTCATGACGGAACCGGCCCGCGGACGGCCGAAGCGATCTCCAGAGAACTGGGCGCTTCCATGCCGTATGTGGTGGAGGTGCTGGCGATGCTGATGCGCAGCGGGCTTGTTTCCGAAGTGGCAGGGGAGGTGCCGGCATTTCAGCCGGGCAGGGATATCCACGGGATTACCCTGAGAGATGTGCACGCCGCGGTCCGGGATGACGGGGGCGGGATCTGGAACCCCCCGGGCAGTATCCAGTCCGGCCATACGGAGACAGAATGGGACCGGGTGCAGCAGCATCTGTCCGGGACCCTGGAAAGCATCCGGATGATTCATCTGGTGGATACGCAGATCAAAGGGTAACCTTGCGATGCCCGTGGGGGGCGCAGGGGGGATAACGAACAAAAACAGGGTGGAATCAGGGCCGGCACCCGGGGTATGGCCTCTGATGAACGGGAACAAAGGAGATGTGACGCATGACTGTTCAAAACGGCGGCGACGGCTTTACCAGCGAAGAACGATTTGAAGACCTGTTTGAGGCGTACAACCGTGAATCTGCGGATATGCTGTGTGCAGGTGACACGGTCGAGGGCAAGGTTATCGCTGTAGGCGCCGATACTGTTTACGTGGATACGGGCACGAAAATCGACGGGGCAGTTGACAAAAAAGAGCTCCTGGATGATGACGGAAACTGCACCGTGGCAGTGGGCGATACGGTCAGCCTGTACGTCGTGTCCGCAACCGAAGATGAAGTGATTCTGTCAAAGGCCCTGTCCGGCAGGGGGGGGACGGATGCCATCGCAACCGCCCATGCCACGGGCACACCTGTGGAAGGGCGTGTCGCGGAGGTCTGCAAGGGAGGCTTTCGGGTTCGGATTGCAGGGAAACTGGCCTTTTGCCCCATCAGTCAGATGGATGTCGCGTTTATCGAGCAGGCCGAAGATTATGTGGACAAGTCGTTCACCTTTATTGTGAAACGGTTTGAGGAAAATGGGCGGAACATAGTCGTTTCACGGCGCGAGCTTTTGGAAGCTGAGCGGAACGCCGCCCGGGCGGCGTTTTTTGACACCCTTGAGATCGGCGCGGTAATGGATGGCCGTGTGGCCAAGGTGATGCCCTACGGTTTGTTTGTGGAACTGGTGCCGGGTGTGGAAGGCATGGTGCATGTGTCCGAGATCAGCTGGAGCCGGGTGAGTGATCCATCGGAAGCGGCCGCTGCAGGCGATGCAGTGCGGGTCAAGGTGCTGAGCGTGGGCCAGGCGGAAGGCGGCAAAGCTCCGCGGATCGCCTTGTCCATGAAACAGACCGAAGACGACCCCTGGAGCCGGGTCGCTGATACGCTGAAGGCAGGCATGCAGGTGGAAGGAACCGTTGCCCGATGTACGGATTTCGGTGCGTTTGTCGAAGTGATGCCGGGTGTGGAAGGCCTCGTGCATATCAGTGAGATAAGCTATGTCAAACGGGTGACCCGGCCGGAAGATGAGGCCCCTCCGGGAACAACGGTCTTTGTGTCCATCAAGGATGTGGACCTGCAGAAAAAACGTCTTTCCTTAAGTATTCGAGATGCCAAGGGCGATCCCTGGGCTGATGCGGCGACCCGGTATCCGGCGGGAAAACCGGTCCGCGGCACGGTGGAGAAAGTGGAGCGCTTTGGCCTGTTTGTGTCTCTGGAACCCGGTGTCACCGGTCTGCTGCCCAGGCGGCGGCTTCAGGACCGTCCGGAAGGGGCTGCGGTGGAGCGTCTGAAACCGGGGGCGCAGATCGAAGTGACGGTTCTGGCCGTGGATATGGCAGCCCGGAAGATGGAACTCGGTCTTGCAGAGGCGGATGCCGAAGGGGAGATGACCACCTGGAAGGAGGCGCCGGCATCGAACGGATTCGGTGATCTGGGTGAAAAATTGATGGCAGCCATGCAAAAACAGAAACCGTGATCTTATGTCAAATCGCGTACACGAATTTGCATTCAAAACACAGGCGGCTTCCGTTTTGAGGTATCCGAAACCCGGCCGCGTTTATGTGTTGGGGTTCGGACCTGCTCCTCGGGGGGAGGTATGCAGGTGTGGGTACACGGAAAGGGACGGATAGATGAACCGGAATCATGGGGCAGATATGCCTGCTTCACTGCCGCGGCCGTCGTTAAACGACCTGCGCGGCCGTCAGTCAGTGCGCGCCACGTTCAAACTGACCAGCCGGGCCATTGATGCCATCCGTGTGGTCTCCGTTCACCTGGGAATCAAAAAAAAGTCGCTGTTTGATCACCTGATCGAGGATCCGGATGCGCTCTCCTCCATTGCCGACACGGTGGACAGCGGCGATTTTTGCCAGCTGAAGCGGGTGCAGAAAACGTTTGTTCTGAGCCGCAGTACGCTGGATTTATTAGACCGGATCTCCAAGGGACGCAATACGCCCCGGGACGCGCTGGTCGAGTATTCCATTCGCAGGCTGCACGATATCATTGAAACAGAAAAGATTCGGCACCGCACGCGCAAAGCGCTTCTGGCAGAAGGGCACCCCCAGCTGATTCAGACGGAGCAGCTGTTCCGCGATGCCCTCGACCGTCTGGGGCCGGATGATCCGGTGACGCGGCATTTCCAGAGCCTTGCGGAATGCGCGCGTGCCACGTTTTCAGCCGTTGCTGACTATGTTGAAAAGGGCGAAGTGATCGAGTCTTTTTGATTTGACCACCCTCCCATGAAACGGAGCTGTATGATTGTTGGATACGGCCGGATGACGTTTCACCTGCATGGTGTCCGGTCTCTGAAAGAAAAGCGGAAAATTGTCAAAGCCCTTATCAGTCGGCTGCAGCGTCAGTTTAATGCGTCTGTGGCGGAAGTGGGTGACAATGACGTGCACCAGCGGGCTCAGATCGGGTTTTCGCTGGTGGGTAACGATGCCGGCGTGATCGATTCCAAAATGGACAAGTTTTTGAATATGGCAGAGAACCTTGGCATCGCGGAAATGACGGATGCGGAAACTGAGTTGATGACACTCTGACAGCGCAGCGGGTGAATCGCGGTTCTGAGAGGCAGTCAACCCGCGATTTCTCAACAAAAAAGGCCGGAGGCAAACCCGGCCGATTTTGAAGAGGAGAAAAAAATGAAAAAGTTATTAGGCTGATTTTTGTTTTTGCAAATCATGTGCCAATCCGCTTCTGTTTTTTATATTTTATTTTTATTATTTATTTCAATATGTTGAGAAATGAAGGCAAGGTCTGTTTTCCTGTGGTGATCAAAGGGGTTCATCATTTTGAACCGCCGGGCAGGGCTGGCTGGCAGAGATCACTGGAAACAGGGGCCATGACCGGTAAAACGGGCTGATTGCTGATTCATAATTATGAATACGTGTGCGTCGCCAATCGGTAAGCAGTTTTTTAATCTTTTGATTTTAATATATATGTTGTAGTTCATTTTTTTGAACTCACACGGATACCGTATTTTTTAATCTTTTGATTCAAACCACTTTTAGTGATCCCCAGGCGCTCGGCCGCATGGGACTGGATCTGGTCGGCCGCATCCAGGGCCTGGAGAATCATTTCCTTTTCAACCGCCGCCAGGGTGGCGGTCAGGGTCTGGCCCGGACGAATGCCGGACAGGTGGAATCCTTCGGCATCGGTCTGGCTGATCTGCAGGGGAAAATCCGCCGGTGTCAGCTGGGGGCCGGACGCAAGCACCATGGCCCGTTCCATGACATTTTCGAGTTCTCTTACATTCCCGGGCCAGGCATAGGCATAGATCAGTCGCCGGGCTTCCGGAGAAAGACCGGTAATCGGCGTGTTGCCGGCCCGTTCGCCTTCGTATTTGCGGATAAAATGCATGGCCAGCAGATGGAGGTCTTCGGACCGGCTCCGCAGGGGCGGCAGGTTCAGATGCACCACATTGAGGCGGTAAAACAGGTCTTCCCGGAACGTGCCCGCCGCCACATCATCGGCAAGATGACGGTTGGTGGCGGCAATGAGTCGAAAATCGACAGGAAGGGTCTTCACGCCGCCCACCCGCTCCAGATTCCGTTCCTGGAGCACGCGGAGCAGTTTTACCTGAAGGCTGCTGGAAAGCTCCCCGATTTCATCTAAAAACAGGGTGCCGCCGTCTGCCAGTTCAAACCGGCCTTTTTTCAGGGTGGCCGCACCGGTGAACGCTCCTTTTTCGTGACCGAAGAGTTCGCTTTCAAGCAGGCTTTCGCTTAAGGCTGCGCAGTTCACGGCAACAAAGGGCTGCTCACGCCGGGGGCTGTTGAAGTGGATGGATTGGGCCACGAGCTCTTTACCGGTGCCGCTTTCCCCTTCAATGAGGATGGACGCGGATGCCGGCGCCACTTTCCGGATGGTGTCAAACAGCAGCTGCATGGGCTGGCTTTTACCCACAATATTGTCAAAATGAAACTGGGACGAGACGGCATCACGGAGCCGCCGGTTTTCCCGGACCACCCGGGAAAGGTCCATGGCTTTTTCCACATGGATGATCAGGCTGTCGTTGTCAAAGGGTTTGAGGATATAGGTGTAGGCTCCCTTTTGCATGGCTTCCACGGCTTTTTCAATGGTGCCGTAGGCGGTCATGAGGATGACCGGTACGTCCGGAGCCAGTTCCTTCGCTTCCTCGAGCAGGGCAATGCCGTCCATGCCGGGCATTTTCATGTCCGTGAGAATGAGGTCGATGTCTGCCCGGGAGAGGATGTCCAGGGCGGCCCGTGCATCGTTTGCGGTCAGGGTTTCATACCCTTCTTCTTCAAGTACGGCGCTCAGGATCAGGGGGTAATTCTTTTCATCGTCAACAATGAGGATGGTGTCCATGATGGCTATCCTTCGGCGATGGGCAGCTTGACCACCACCCGGGTGCCGCCGATCTGGCGATTCTGGATCTGGATGCTGCCCTGATGGGCATCGATGATGTTCCGGACAATCCCGAGGCCCAGTCCGGTTCCTTTGTCTTTGGTGGTGAAAAACGGATCCCAGATCTTTTCAACGAGTTCTTCGGGGATGCCGGTTCCCTGGTCTTCAAAACGGATACGGACCGTGTCTGCATCGCAGGTGAGGTAAATCCCCACGGTCCCGCCGTCGGGCATGGCCTGCATGGCATTGAGCAGCAAATTCAGGAAGGCCTGGTAGAGCATATCCGTATCTGCCCATACGGGGGGCAGGGATTTTCGATTGCCGGATTCGGTGTGTTTCCGGATGGTATAGCCCTGGGTGTCGATGGTTGGGGCCAGAAATTTCAGGTTCTGCTCGATCACGGCGTCCACGTCGCAGTGGGTGCGGTTTGGTACTTGAGGACGGGCATAGTTGAGGAAATCCTGAATGATGGTGTCCAGCCGGGTAGCTTCGGTCACAATGATTTCCGGAATGGTGGATGCCGCATCCAGCCGTTTCATTTTTTTCTGGAGCAGCTCTGCGGAGCTGCGGATAATCCCCAGGGGGTTGCGGATCTCATGGGAGATGCCGGCTGTCATTTCACCTAGGGCAGACAGATGTCGCGCTTTTGCCAGCTCTTCTTTCAGCTTGAGGCGTTCCTGGGCGCGGTTTTCAATAATGCGTTCTCCGCGCTTGACTGTATAGCGGAGCACCAGAAACAGGCCGCCCATGACCAGAATGCAGGTGCCGAGCACCAGCAGCTGGAGCCGGAAAATCTCCCGGTAATCATCAGACACATTTTCAACCACCTCCACCACCCCGAGTACAGGTCCTGAAATTTTGGACAGCGGCTGCTCGGCCCGGAGCGGGGCCAGGGTCACGATTCGGCTGTCCGCAGGGACACCGAACAGGATTTCCCAGAAATTGCCGGTCTGTACGAGAATGGTGGTCACCTCTCCCTTGACCGCCTTTCGATATCCGGAACCGCCCAGGTCGCGCATGCCGATCCGATCACGATCCATGCTGTAGGAGACAATGTTGGACAGGTCGTAGATGGTGACAGACTCTACCTTGAAACTGTGCAGGGTGGATCTGACCACCTTGTCCATGCGGGCAAACTGATCCGGTTCCCGCAGACGGATTTTCCCCAGGGTCATGGCCACGGGAATCACGAACTGCATGAAGACCTGATGGTTCAGGTTCTCGATGAGCACCCGGGCATAATCTTCCCGGTTTTTGATGAGCATGCTGCGGACCCAGTGCGTGTTGAGTCCGGAAAGAATCAGGGTGCCGATGAACATAACCGTCAGGCTGGTAAAGGTAAAGTACTTGACAAGCCTGAACGGCTTTAACTTTTCTTCCGTGGCGTTCGGTGAGGGCTGTGACGGAGGTAGGGATGTATTCATAAACGATTCAATATCATTTATCAAAACCGTCCATGCCGGAAATGATGCGATGAAAAAATGGCTGGGGCGGAAGGATTCGAACCTTCGAATGCTGGAATCAAAATCCAGTGTCTTTGCCACTTGACGACGCCCCAGCAGGATTCCGGGGGATGCCGGAAACTGACGTTTACGGGGGATCATCACCGGACGCGGGCCTGAAGGTTTACCGCTGCAGGCGGGGAATCCGGTTTATCCGCAGTTAATACAGCCGTTTTTACCATTGACGCTTCCGGTAGTCAATACCCTTGCCTGCGCTTTAAGGCAAAAAAGACCCTGTGTTCCGGTAAATCGTGGAATCGGGTTGACCGATCCCCTGTTTGGATGTATGGGCGTTCTTTCGTACGCGGTTCCGGAAAGGATTGCATACGGATAAAGAAAGGGATATTGTATTGATACACTATAAGGAAAGCAGGACATATGAAACCGATCATCGCACTGGTGGGCCGACCCAATGTGGGAAAATCGACCCTGTTCAACCGGATTACCCGCCGAAAAGACGCCCTGGTGGACAATTTCCCCGGCGTGACCCGGGATCGGCATTATGGCGATGCCGAGTGGGAAGGACGGGCATTCACCCTCGTGGACACGGGCGGCTATCTGGGCACGGACGCAGATGCCTTTGCCGGTGAAATCCGGTATCAGGTGGAACAGGCCATGGAAAATGCCGATGCCGTGATTCTGGTGCTTGACGGCAAATACGGGATTTCTCCCTTTGACAGCGAATTGATCGATCTGCTCCGGTGCGTGTCTCGGCCGGTCTACTATGCGATCAATAAAATCGACGGCATTGAACAGGAAGAGCTGCTGGCCGATTTCTATGCCCTGGGCCTTGATACCCTGTTCCCGGTTTCCGGAGAACACGGTTATGGGGTGCCGGATCTTCTGGACAGCCTGATGCACATGCTGCCGGAACCGGATGATACGGCAGCCGACGATGCCGCGATCAAGGTGGCGGTGGTCGGTCGGCCGAACGTGGGAAAATCCTCTCTGATCAACCGGATCCTCGGCGAAGACCGGATGGTGGTGAGCGATGTGTCCGGCACCACCCGGGATGCCATTGACAGTGAATACCGGGTGGGGGACCGGACCTATACCCTGATCGATACGGCCGGTATCCGGCGAAAGGGGCGGGTGAACCGGAAAATTGAAAAGTTTTCCATCTTAAAAGCCCTCAGAGGCCTGGAACGCTGTGATGTCGCGCTCATTCTGATCGATGCCGTAGAAGGGGTGACAGATCAGGATGTCACCATTGCCGGCTATGCCTATGATCGTGGGTGTGGATGCATTTTCATTCTGAATAAATGGGATGCCATTGAAAAGGATGATAAGACGATGAAACGGTTTGTGGAGCGGCTTCGGCTGGAATCGAAATTTCTGAGTTTTGCGCCGGTGCTCTCCATCTCCGCCCTGACCGGCCAGCGCGTGAACCGGATTTTCCCTCAGGTGGATGCGGTTTTTCGTCAGTATGCCACCCGCATCGGAACCGGCGCGTTGAACCGGATTATGGAACAGGCCATGGAACGAACCCCGCCGTCTCTTCACAAGGGAAAACGCCTGAAATTTTATTATTCCGCTCAGGTGAGCGAAAAACCGCCCACCGTGGTCAGCTTTGTCAATTATCCGGAAGCCGTCCATTTTTCTTACAAGCGCTTTCTGATCAACCAGATCCGGGAGCATACAGGGCTGGAGTTGACGCCCATCCGGCTGTTGTTTCGTCAGCGGACCGGACGCATCGACTTTGCTGAAAAGAAACCGAAGCCCCCGCTGAAAACCAAACGGGGACTGAACCGGAAACGGAAGCGGTAACCGTGGACCTGTTTTCCTATGCGGAGCATGACACGGATCCTAGGCGTTCGCCGCTGGCAGACCGCCTGCGTCCCGAGTCCCTTGCGGATTACGAGGGCCAGGACACTGCCGTGGGGGATGGCTCCCTGATCCGGAATGCGATTGAGGCGGATCATCCGTTTTCCATGATCCTCTGGGGGCCGCCGGGGTGCGGGAAAACCACCCTGGCCAAGATCATGGCAAAAGAGACCGCCTCGCATTTTGTAGAAATATCTGCGGTCTTATCCGGGGTCGGGGATATCCGGAATGTGATTGATGCCGCCCGCAAGCAGCGCCGGCTGCATCAGAGGCAAACCCTTTTGTTTGTCGATGAAATTCACCGGTTCAACAAGGCCCAGCAGGACGCGTTTCTGCACCATGTGGAGAGCGGGCTGATCACGCTCATCGGTGCTACCACGGAGAATCCCTCCTTTGAAGTCATTCCAGCCCTCTTATCCCGGTGCCGCGTCATTCAGCTGGTGGCGCCGGACGCAGCCGCCATGAACCGGATTCTGGACAGAGCGCTCGCCGATGAGCACAAGGGGCTGGGGGCACTCCGGCTGTCTGTTTCAACTGAGGCCCGGATGCATCTGATCCATCAGGCGGACGGGGATGTGCGCATGCTGCTCAACAACCTCGAGGCAGCCGCGTTCATGGCACTGAAAAAACGGCCGCCTGGTGCGGATGGAGCGCGGGAGATCGCCCTTGATCTGGTCGAACAGACGCTTCAGAAAAAAGCACTGCATTACGACAAAAGCGGTGAAGAACACTATAATCTGATTTCCGCGTTTCACAAAAGCCTGCGCGGCAGTGATCCGGACGGTGCCCTCTACTGGATGGAGCGGATGCTTGCCGGCGGTGAAGACCCGCTTTACATTGCCCGCCGCATGGTGCGGTTCGCATCCGAAGATGTGGGCAATGCCGATCCGCACGCCCTGACCATGGCCCTGAATGCCGTGGAAGCGTTTCGTCTCCTTGGCCATCCAGAGGGTGAACTGGCCCTTTCTCAGGCCGTCGTCTATCTGGCCACCGCGCCCAAGAGCAATGCCGTGTATGCGGCCACTCAATCGGTACGGCAGTTTGTTGCATCCACAGGCTACCTGCCAGTCCCCCTGCATATCCGGAACGCGCCCACGGGCCTGATGCAGGACATGGGATACGGCGAGGGGTACCGGTATGCCCATGATTATGAAGGCGGGTACGCGCCCCAGGATTATCTGCCTGACGGTCATGAAACAAAACGGTTTTATTTTCCGGTGGACCGGGGCTACGAGCAGGCCATTGGCAGGCGGCTCAGCCAGTGGCTGGAATGTCGCAGGCGGTCAAGAAAAGCGGCAGGGCGGTCGTGACCCGTAAACAGCAGGCAGATGCGCGTCATGACATCAGTCAGGAGCGGCTGATGCGGGTTTAGGGATTTCTGTGCCGGCACGGGTGGGCCTGCGCCTTGAGATGGCAGGCGAAGGCAGGCGTCAGGGACGTGCCGATGCCAGTCGGGATATGATTGCCGACTGCCGGGGGAATGCTGCCGGTATCATGATCCGAGTCTTTTGCGGATTGAAGTGAATTGACAACCCAGCCCAAGGGGGCTATTGATAAATATATATCGTTAAAAGAACTTTCTGGGGAGCATAACGCTGACAGACATACGCTCCCCTTTTTCTGGTAACGCTTCTTATGGAGGCTGATATGTTTCGCTTAAATGTTTGTGATTGGTATGGTGTTGACTGTAACAGCGACAGAACTGCTGTTACACGTCTTGACCTTAATCATAACAGCCTCACAGGTCCAATTCCTGAGTCTATTGGAAAATTAAAAAATCTAGGATATCTTAACCTTGAGAGTAACAGCCTCACAGGTCCAATCCCTGAGTCTATTGGAAACTTAACAAACCTAAGCGGTCTTGACCTTGAGAGTAACGGCCTCACAGGTCCAATCCCTGAGTCTATTGGAAACTTAACAGGTCTAATAGGCCTTTACCTTTTGAATAACAGCCTCACAGGTCCAATTCCTGAGTCGATTGGAAAATTAACAAACCTAATATATCTTCACCTTGACAGTAACAGCCTCACAGGTCCAATTCCTAATTCTATTGGGAATTTAACAAAATTAAGAATATTCGATCTTGATTCGAACAACCTATCAGGAGTCATTCCCACCACCATCACATCGTTGACCTATTTATTAAGTGGAGAATTACGTCTATATGAGAATTGCAATTTAACTACCCCGAATCAAAACGTGATAGACTTTATAGACAGTAAAAGCGACGGCGGTTATCAGAAAATTCTAGACACAAATGGACATTGCGGCGTCACCCTCAGTCCTATCTATCATTTGTTACTCAATTAAAATATGGGAAGAAAAAAGCCGGCAGACACGCGTCTCCCGGCTTTCAGCATTAGGGGTCAAGAAAAGGGGCAGGGCGGTCGTGACCCGTAAACAGCAGGCAGATGCGCGTCATGGCATCACTCAGGAGCGGCTGATGCGGGTTCAGGGATTTCTGTGCCGGCACCCGCTCACCGATGGAGATCCGCTGAATGGACGGGTGACGGAACGGGTGGGCCTGCGCCTTGAGATGGCAGGCGAAGGCAGGCGTCAGGGACGTGCCGATGCCTGCCGGGGGAATGCTGCCGGTATCATGATCCGAGTCCTTTGCGGATTGAAATGAATTGACAACCCAGCCCAAGGGGGCTATTTATAACTGAATATCGTTAAAAGAACTTTCTGGGGAGCATAACGCTGACAGACATACGCTCCCCTTTTTCTGGTAACGCTTCTTATGGAGGCTGATATGTTTCGCTTAACGGCACTTGTCGATCTCTACAATGCGACCCATGGTGTTCAGTGGGAGAGTCAAGACAATTGGAAAGTGCCAGGCACGCATGTTTGTGATTGGTATGGTGTTACCTGTAACAGCGACAGCACTGCTGTTATAGCCCTGGAGCTTCCTGAAAACAATCTCACAGGTGACATGCCTGAGTCTATTGGAAACTTAACAAATCTAACAGGTCTTGACCTTCAAGATAACAGCCTCACAGGTCCAATTCCTGAGTCTATTGGAAACTTAACAAATCTAACAGAGCTTTCCCTTTGGATTAACAGCCTCACAGGCCCAATTCCTGAGTCTATTGGAGACTTAACAAATCTAACATCTCTTGACCTTGGCTGGAACAGCCTTACAGGTCCAATTCCTGAGTCTGTTGGAAAATTAACAAATCTAACATATCTTTACCTTGATAGGAACAGCCTCACAGGTCCAATTCCTGAGCCTATTGGGAATTTAACAAAATTAGATGGACTCTATCTTGATTCGAACAACCTATCAGGAGTCATTCCCACCACCATCACATCGTTGACCTATTTAGTAAGTGGAGAATTAACTCTATATGAGAATTGTAATTTAACTGCCCCGAATCAAAACGTGATAGACTTTATAAACAGTAAAGGCAACGGCGGTTATCAGAAAATTCTAGACACAAATGGACATTGCGGCGTCACCCTCAGTCCTATCTATCATTTGTTACTCAATTAACATGGCGACGCAGTGATCGCTTCGATTGTTGAGTCTCGTGTGCGGATTTCAACCGCATCGCATGAATGATTCCAGTTTGCGCGTATGGGAAGAAAAAAGCCGGCAGACAAGCGTCTCCCGGCTTTCAGCATTTAGAGATAAGGGAGATAAGGGGACAGTCAAATGGAGATAAGGGGACAGTCAAATAATACATTATTTCTTGTTGAAAATCGTGAACCTTTGATTTCCAAATGTGGCTACCCTGGCACACAAACACAAATGAATTGACAACCCAGCCCAATGGGGCTATTTATAAATGCATATAAATGCATATAAATGTATATCGTTAAAAGGACTTTCTGGGGAGCATAACGCTGACAGACCTATGATCCCTTTTTCTGGTAACGCTTTCATGGAGGCTGATATGTTTCGCTTGACTGTGTTGGTTTCAGGTTTACTGTTTGCATTGTGTGGTAATGCGTTTGGCGATTTAGCGACTGACAGAGCGGCGCTTGTCGATCTCTACGATGCGACCCATGGTGATCAGTGATCTCACAAGCTCAATTCCTAATTCTATTGGAAACTTAACAAATCTAACAATTCTTTTTCTTTACTATAATAACCTCACAGGTCCAATCCCTGAGTCTATTGGAGATTTAACAAATCTAACAGATCTTAGGCTTTACGGTAACAGCCTCACAGGACCAATTCCTGAGTCTATTGGAAACTTAACAAATCTAACCGATCTTTTCCTTTGGAAAAACAGCCTCACAGGTCCAATCCCTGCGTCTATTGGAAACTTAACAAATCTAAAATGGCTTTGGCTTAATCGTAACAGCCTCACAGGACCAATTCCTGAGTCTATTGGGAATTTAACAAAATTAAAAAGCTTCCATCTTTATACGAACAGCCTATCAGGCGTCATTCCCACCACCATCACAGCGTTGACCGATTTAAATAGTGGAAGCTTAGGTCTATATGAGAATTGCAATTTAACTACCTCGAATCAAAGCGCGATAGCCTTTATCAATAGTAAAGCCACCGGCGGTTATCAAAAAATTCTAGACACAAATGGACATTGCGTCGTCACCGTCACCCTCAGTCCTATTTATCATTTGTTACTCAATTAAAAGGACGACGCAGTGATCGCTTTGATTGTTGATTTTCGTGTGCGGATTTCAACCGCATCTCATGAATGATTCCAGTTTGCGCGTATGGAAAGCAAAAAGCCGGCAGACAAGCGTCTCCCGGCTTTCAGCATTAGGGGTCAAGAAAAGCGTCAGGGCGGTCGTGAACCGGAAACAGGGGCCGTCATCTATCACCGGTCAGCGTCAATGAGACAGATTACGGCTGACCACTTTTTTGAATTCTTCCCCGGAATAGACCGTTTTGGCCCCAGACGATGATGCGGGGCAGGCCTCTGACTGGGAAGCAATGAGCGGTCTGAATCCTGTTGAAAACACAATCCCGGAACGGGATGCGTTCAGGGGGATGGAAATGGGCTGGTCATAGAGCAGGTAGGCCCCGAACGCTTCTCCCGCATCACCAATGTACCCGTCATTATCCAGGTCACTCCCTGCGTAAATCCGGTAGAGCCCGCCTGTCAGCCCGGTGAAATTGAAGGTGTAGGCACCGTCTTCGGGCGCCTGGTTCTGCTGGGAGACAACCGCATTGGTTTCATCATCCACAAGTAGAATATAGTGATAGGAAGCATTGGAAGCCTTGCTGGCCCTGAAATACTGCAGGGCCACCGGGATCGTCATCGTTTCAGCAGAACTGGTGATCCGGATACTTGTGGAATGCGCGCCTTCGGAGAGACCGCTCCGGTCTGCGATGACCGTATAAACCCCAAGCCCGGTATCTGGATCCGTTGCATTGGATGTCACCTGGAGCCAGGAGTCCTGTGGGGAAACGCTGGAGATGCTTAAGGGCGAAGCACCTGCATTGGCAAGGGTCAGAAACAGGCGGTCTTCCGTGAGGCCGAAATTGAGGGACGATGGCGACACGCTGAGCCGGGCCGGTGTTTCAAGATCACCGGTGCCTCGGAGCACCATGAGGGTTTCCGCTGCCCGTTTGCCGTTGATCAGGCCATAGCCGAACAGGGCATCTTTTCCCGGTTCTCCGATATCTTCCGTGAGCCGGCCGTCTTGCAGGAGCTCATCTGCGAGCGCCGGTGTCAGATTAGGATACCCCGCTTTCATCAGGGCGAAAAAACCTGTGACATGCGGGGCTGCCATGGAGGTGCCCTGCTCAAAGGTGTAGACATGCTGGATAGACCCGGTGCTGTCGTCCCCGGCGGTGCTGAGGATTCCGTCTCCATATCCGTCACCGTTCACATCTGTGGCGGTCACTCCTCCGGGAGCGGCCACATCTATCCAGGATCCGTAATTGGAGTAAAAGGCAGATGCTTTCTGCAGGGTAACGGCAGATACGGCGGTCACGCCTGGATAGGCAGCTGGATATGCCTGGATCCGTGTGGCTTCGTTTCCGGCAGCGGCCACCACATGGATACCAAGGCTTCGGATCTGCTCGTAAAGGGCGGCTTCGGACTCCGTATAGCCGGCGCCACCCAGGCTCATATTGATGATATCCGCAGGCGGATCCAGGATCCGTCCGGAGTCATTGGAGAGTCCCGCCGCATAACGGACCGCCTGAATGATGTCATAGGTATATCCTCCCTCTTTTCCGAGTACCCGCAGGGGGATGAGGGTGGCTGACGGTGCCACGCCGGCAATGCCGGTGCTGTTTCCCGTCACACCAGCAATGGTGCCGGCCACATGGGTGCCGTGAAAGCTGCTATTCCCGTTGATGCTCTGGTCTCCGGGGTCTGACGGGTCCGCATCTATGCCATCGCCGTCAAGGGCGTTTTCCGGATCGCTGATGAAATCATATCCTGCCGTCAGCTGTCCGGCAAGGTCCGGGTGGTCGGTCAGCACGCCGGTATCAATGACCGCGCACCGGACACCAGACCCGTCCGTGAGTGACCAGAGCGAGGAGAGCTGGATCATGTCATAGTGCCACTGGTAGGTGTAGAGCGGATCATCCGGAGCCACTGCACAGGGTTTGCGGATGAAGTTGGGGCTTGCATAGCGGACACGGGGAGAGTTGTTGAGTGATTTTACGGCGTACAGGAGCGAGAGCTTGCGTGCCTGAAGCGGCGCCAGCGCGCATGGAAACGCGGTGATCAGGTCCGTGTTTTCAGTGTCTGACAGGTATGCCCGGGCGGTTTGCCTTTGTTTAGCGCCATCCGTACGGTACAGAAGGGTCGGGCACCCAGGCGTGGATGCGCCTTTCAGCTGCCACCCGGTCGGAATCGCGGTGAAGGTACTGGCGGTTGCCGCATCGGTTTCGGCCTGGCTGCTTTCATCGGTATATTCGGTAATGATGGTATCTGGATCAAAGGCGGTGTTGAGGGTAGGTCCTGTTTTTTTAGCAAGGCCGGCATCCCCGATAAACCGGCTGATGATGAGGTTGTAGGCAGATGCACCGCTGTACGGATGTACGGCAATGTAAAAGGTGCCGGCTGCCGGTGCATCCAGAACTTCAGCATCGGTTTCTCCGACCGCGCCATCGACCAGGTTTTCGTCCGCATCGAAAATAAACAGGTCCAGATCCGCATGAGGATCGGCTATGATTAGCTGGATCACTTCATCGCCAGTAAAGTCCACGGCAAAGAAATCAAAGATATCTCCGGACAGAAACGAGCTCCCCTGGGACCCGTTGAGCGGCTGATTGACATACCCGCCCAGCACCACCGGACAGCTGATCGTCTGGGCGTTACGAATTGTATTGTTGGTCGTGTCGGCCACATTGGGATCATTGACATCGGCGTCCGTGAGTGTGGCACCGGGTATCTGTACAGTGCCGCTCAGGGAGAGGTCTCTGGCCGGGGGCGTCACCTGAATGGACAGGGTCGCGGTGCCTGAGGATCCTGCTGCATCCGTGATCGTGAGCGTTGCATCGTAGGTACCGGACTGGGTGTAAATATGACCGGTTGAGACGTCTACGGCAGAGGTGCCGTCTCCGAAATTCCATGCGTAGGAGAACGGTTCACGCCATCCGGTCTCTTGCGCGTCGGTTGCGTCAAAGGTAACAGACAGCGGTGCGGCACCGGACGCCGGAGAAGCCGTAAACCGGATGGCAGAAGGGGGAGGGCCGTCGTTATCAGAAGCATCACTTCCACCGCCGCCACCGCAGCTGATGCAGAAGAGAAGCAGGACAAGGACGAAACAACAGGAAATGGCATGCCGCATGGTGCCTCCTTGTTGAAAAGTGGTTTTTTTAACAATAAATACAATGCTCAAGGAACTGTGTCAAGGCGTTATGGTGAACTGCTCCCGGCGGCTGCCTGTGGGTATGGGTGACGGCGGCCGGGTGGGATAGGTCCATTCGGTAACCCGCAGGGTTCCGGATGTATCGAGTTGCAGGAGGCTTGCAGAACGGGTTCCGTAACAGTCGCTCCGGATAAATATCGGGCTGAGGATTTGTTCCCATTCAAGGCCCATTCCGGTGTCGGGCAGTGCCGCGTCTTCGGGCCGGGTCTCATCACAGAGCAGGGTCTGGATGCGTGCTTCTGAAATCCTGCCGGTGGCAGCTTCTCTTTGTAGCTGCGCTGTGGCGCGGGTGACTTTTGGCCACGGTGTATCCAGCAGGTGGTTGCACAGGCCGTGGACACCGGGGGAGACGGGCATCGGGCGGTCTGACTGGTTGGAGTAGAACCACAGCCGTTCCGGGGAACGGATATCGTCAGAGACCAGCAGGTTAAATGGGTTGTAGGTGGCGGCAGTGGCTGCCAGCTGATCGAGATACGATTTACCGGAGCCGGATGCTTCGAGGAACCGTCGGACCAGATGTCCCCGGGAGGGGGCGCCCGTCTTTAGTAAATGGGGCGCGCGGAAATTGGTCAGGGCGGCAAACCGGCCGGAACGGGTGATTCCCATCCAGGTGCCCCTGTCCTTTAGATCCCGCCCGGCGAGCAGCGACGGGTTGTCTTCCCAGAAGTGAAGCGGCGCTGAAGGCCGTTGGTAGCATTCGTCCCGGTTTGCGGCCAGAATGAAGGGGATGTCTGGATGAAGGTGGTAGCCAAATAAAATCAAACACATAATTCTTCATTCCCATGCAGACTTATAGGGGCGTCTAATCCATGCCGCCATGTACAACCGTGTATACCATGGAGATCTCTGGTGTTCAAGAAACGAAAAAAACAGGGATGAGCTTTTCCTTTACTTATCTGTCTTCGGCCTGTAAAATATCTATGTCGTTGGTGATTTCTTGATTTGTGAAGACCGTTGGTCTTCTGGTTACGGCCGCCTGTCCGGTGAATTCTGACGTATATTGCCATGAAAATCGAATGCCTGATTCCGGAAAGGATATTCCGGTTTCTTCTGCTGAAATCCGCAACCCGTGAAAGAGGTAAACATGACCCTGAGCAGAAAACTGGGTATTCTGATTCTATTCGGAATTCCTGCGATTGTGGGGGGCGGTGTTGTGTATGGGGTTTTTCGTGGGTATCCGGCGGTGGCAGTTTATGAAGTGCTGTTATACATCACAGCAGCAGCCATTGTAAGGAAATAAGGTGGTAGAAAATGCGCATGGCCGGTGTGCCGGATGCGTGTGACGGGGCGGATCCGGATACGGGGGGAGTGAGGATGCGGTCAAGTGGTTCTCCGGATATGATCCTCTGGTTTTTTCTGGGACTTTTTCTGATCTCTATCTACCTGGTCAGTAAACTCCTCTGGCCGTTTGTGTCCACGATCGTTATGGCCATGGTGATCATGGGGCTGTTCCGTCCCGTCTACGCCTTGCTAAATCGGAAGATGGGTAAGCAGTTAGCATCGTTTTGTGTCTGCTGTTTGATTTTTATTCTGATTTTTATTCCCATTGCTTTCCTGGTGGGGATCCTTGCCAGGGAAGCATACGGTTTTTATCTGGCGGCAAAAGGGGCGATTCTGGAAAAGGAGGTGATCCGCTTTCTCGAAGCCAGCCATCTGCTGGGTAAAATCAACGCGTTTCTGAGGAGCGTTGATATCACCCTGACGCTGGAGGATCTGCTGGCGCCGGTGACGGATCTGGGGCGGTTTGCCGGGCTGTTTTTGTTTGAGCAGGTCAGTGCTGTAGCATCGAATGTGTTCAGTTTTCTGGCAAATTCTTTTTTTATGCTGCTGATTGTTTTTTTTCTGTTCATGGATGGCGGCGAACTGCAGCAGTTTTTCATGGACCTTTCTCCGCTGCCGGCGGATCAGGACGAGAAACTGCTGAGGAAATTTGAGGATATGCTGGGGGCCGTGCTCATTGGAAACGGTGCTGCCGGTCTGATTCAGGGCGTCCTGGGGGGGATCCTTTTTTCGGTGCTGGGTGTGAATTCCCCGTTTCTCTGGGGGGTGATCATGGGCTTTCTCGCGTTTCTTCCCATTGTGGGTATTGGTGTGGTGCTGGTGCCCACTGTCGTGATTTTTCTGGTGAAGGGACGCGTTGTCACCTGTATCGGTATTTTGATTTTTTATGTTGTTGTATCGGGCGGAATTGACTATATCTTCAAACCAAAACTGGTGGGAGACCGCGTCAAAATCCATACCCTTCTCGTTTTTCTGTCCATCATCGGCGGGCTGCGGTTGTTCGGGATTCTGGGCATCATATACGGCCCGCTTGTGGTGACATTTTTTTTGACATTGACGGATATCTATCTCGCCAATTATCAGCGAGTGGTGGAAAACAAGGATGCCAGTAACATGGCTGAAAAACTGGCGCCGGAAGGGGCGGACGGCCGGCAACTGTGAATAGGCACTGCCGGGCGGAGTGGTATAAAACAGGTGTTGAACCGGCGGGATAGGCGGGCAAAGGCAATACATGGAAATGGAACAGGAAAAACAAGCCAAGGTTACAATTGAAAATGAAATGAAACGCTCGTACCTTGAGTACGCCATGAGCGTTATCGTGGGCCGAGCCCTGCCGGATGTCCGGGACGGACTGAAACCGGTGCACCGGCGGATTCTGTTTGCCATGCGGGAGCTTCGGAACGACTGGAACAAACCGTATAAAAAATCGGCCCGGGTTGTCGGGGAGGTCATTGGTAAGTATCACCCGCACGGAGATTCTGCGGTCTATGATGCCATTGTCCGGATGGCGCAGGATTTTTCCCTGAGATATCCACTGGTGGACGGCCAGGGAAACTTCGGGTCAGTGGACGGGGATGCGCCGGCGGCCATGCGGTATACGGAAGTCCGTATGATGCGCCTTGCACATCATCTGATGGCGGATCTGGACAAAGAGACGGTGGATTTTTCCCCTAACTACGACGGCACGCTGGAAGAGCCGTCGGTCATGCCGTCCAGGATCCCGACCCTGCTCGTCAACGGGGCATCGGGCATCGCGGTGGGGATGACCACCAATGTGCCGCCGCACAACCTGTCTGAGGTGATTGACGCGATCACGGCCCTTATCGACAATCCGGCGCTGGAGTGGACCGACCTGATGCGCTATATCCCGGGGCCGGATTTTCCCACGCGGGGGATTATCTACGGCCGCCAGGGAATTATGGAAGCCTATCAGAGCGGCCGCGGCATAATTCAGGTCAGGGGGCGGGTGACCATTGAGGACGATGAAAAGTCCGGCTATGCCACTGTGGCGGTGACCGAGCTTCCCTATCAGGTCAACAAGGCGCGGCTGATTGAAAAAATCGCAGAGTTGGTGCGGGACAAGCAGATCGAGGGGATCCGGTTTGTCAGAGACGAATCGGACCGGACCGGGATGCGGATTGCCATCGGGCTTAAGAAAGATCAGTTCCCTGAAGTCGTGATCAACCAGCTCTACAAACATACCCAGCTGCAGACCAGTTTCGGGATTATCTTCCTGGCCATTGTCGATGGCCGACCTCGCCAACTGTCGCTCAAGGAGATTTTAGAGCAGTTTATTCTTCACCGGAAGGATGTGATCATCCGGAGAACCCGGTATGAATTGAGAAAAGCGGAAGAACGGGCACATATTCTCGAAGGCCTGCGCATTGCACTGGACAACCTGGATGCGGTGGTCGCACTCATCCGCAGGGCCGCTTCTCCCCAGGAAGCCAAAACCGGTCTCATGGAAACCTTCCGTTTGAGCGAAATCCAGGCTCAGGCCATTCTTGATATGCGTCTGCAGCGGCTGACCGGGCTTGAGCGTGACAAAATTGTGGCAGATCATGACCAGGTGCTCAAAGATATTGCCTGGTACCGGGAGATCCTCGGCAGCGATCAGATTGTGCTGGGGCTGATCAAGGATGAGCTGGCGGAAATTCGGGATGGCTTTGGGGATAACCGGCGCACGGAGATTGTGGACCGGCTCCGGGAGATCACCCTGGAGGATATGATCGCCGAAGAAGATATGGTGGTGACCCTGACCAATTCGGGGTATATCAAGCGGAATCCCATCTCCATGTATCACAGTCAGCACCGGGGCGGAAAAGGGAAAACCGCCATGGGGATTAAGCGGGATGATTTTGTCTCCCAGCTGTTTGTGGCATCCACCCACCATACCTTCCTCTTTTTTACCAACCTGGGGCGGGTCTACTGGTCGAAAGTCTATGAGCTGCCCATGGCCAGTCGATCCAGCCTCGGAAAAGCCATTGTCAACTTTTTGAATCTCTCGGAAGGCGAACAGCTGACCACCGTGCTGGCGGTACCCGAGTTCGAGCAGGGCAAGCAGATTGTCATGGCCACCCGTAACGGTCTGGTGAAGAAAACGGACCTGATGGCCTACAGCCGTCCGCGGGTCGGGGGGATTATTGCCATCAATCTGGTGGAAGGGGACGAACTGATCGCCGCACGTATATCCGATGGTGAGATGGATGTGCTCCTCTGCACGGCTGAAGGGCAGGCCATTCGTTTTGCGGAATCCGATGTACGGTCCACCGGCCGTGTGGCCCGGGGGGTGCGAGGGATCCGTCTGTCTGAGACCGATCATGTGGTTGCCATGGAGATGGTGTCTCGGCCGGCCACGCTGTTTACCGCAACGGCAAACGGATACGGGAAACGGACGGACATCACGGCCTATCCGGTCCGGTCTCGCGGCGGGAAAGGGGTGATCACCATCAAGACCAGCCAGCGGAACGGACCTGTGGTGACATCGATCATGGTGGATGATACCGACGACCTGATGCTGATGACCAACAAGGGAAAACTGATCCGGATATCGGCTACCAGTATGTCGGTGATCAGCCGAAACACCCAGGGGGTCAGGCTCATCCACATGGATGCGGATGAAACCGTCATCGGTGCGGCGCGCCTGGATGAAGAAGAACAGATGGATGAAGGGAATCTTACGTCGGAGGCAGACGGAAAGACCGCCGAAGAAACGCCGGATGCAGCAGACGGTGATGCGGCCGAATTTCCTGAAGACGACGAATAGGACCCAAGCGATGACTGCCCGCTGGTATTTCTAACAGATGATACGGGTGGCTATTTCTTTATTAAGGTATAGTGATCATGACACAAACGATGAAGGTGGACACAAACGCTTTCCGGATCGGTGTGATCGGAGCCGGAAGCTGGGGAACCGCCCTTGCCGACCTGCTTGGAAGAAAAGGGTTCAGCGTTCAGCTGTGGGTGCATGAGCCTGAGGTATGTGAGGAGATTCGTGGGGTACGGGAGAACCGGCCTTTTCTCCCCGGGTTTACTCTGTCAGAGCGGATCCTGCCCACAACCGATCTGAAAACAGCGGTGACGGATCAGGATATGGTGGTGCTGGTGGTTCCCTCTCACGTGATGCGGGAGACGGCTGAAAAGCTCAAACCGATTCTGTCGTCGCAGACGGTGCTGGTAACGGCATCCAAGGGAATCGAGAACCGGACGTTTCAGACCATGACCGGTATTCTTCAATCCGTGCTTACGGACCACCCGGTGTCGAACCTGGCGGTTCTGTCCGGCCCGAGTTTTGCCAGAGAAGTGGCGCAGCGAAAACCCACGGTGGTCACGGTGGCGGCAAATGTGGAAGAGACGGCTGTCACGGTTCAGCATGCGTTTGCCACACCAGAATTCCGGGTATACACGAGCGATGATATGATCGGCGTGGAGCTTTCCGGGGCCTTGAAAAATGTAATTGCCATTGGGGCTGGTATATCCGACGGGCTTGAGCTGGGTTTGAATTCCCGGGCTGCGCTGATCACCCGGGGCTTAAACGAAATCCGGCGGATCGGGAACCAGATCGGCGCCAATCCGCATACGTTTTCCGGGCTGGCTGGTGTGGGTGATCTGATGCTGACCTGTACCGGTAATCTGAGCCGGAATTACACACTGGGACTTCAGGTGGGCCAGGGGCGGAAGGTCAAAGACATCCTGGATGAAATGAAGATGGTCGCCGAAGGGGTAAAAACGGCCCGGTCGATTCATAACTGGGCCCGGAAACTGGGGGCGAGTGTGCCCATCTGCGATGAAGTCTACCGGATTCTGCACGAAGATGCCGCTCCCAGTGGGTCGGTTATTCGCCTGATGACCCGTGATCTGAAGCCGGAACTGGATCTGGTGCAGGTGTGAAGACCCAAGGGGACAGCGGTGGCAACGCGGTGAATGGAAACGCTGCTGACGGACACCGGGCGCGGCTCCGTGAACGCTTTCTTCAGGGTGGCCTGGACGGTTTCCATGACTATGAAGTCATTGAACTCCTGCTCACCCTGGGAACCCCGAGAAAAGACTGTAAACCTTCAGCCAAAGCAGCCATGGCCCGGTTTGGAACCTTTCAGGCGGTGCTGGAGGCTTCACCCGAGGACCTGAATCAGGTTCCGGGGATCGGGAAGACCAACATGATCGCCCTCCGGCTGATCAAGGCGGTGACAGACCGATATCTGCAGAAAAAGCTAACGGCAAAAGAGACCATTCGTGGAACCACTGATCTTCTGGATTATCTTCGCCTTCACATCGGGGAAAAGGGCCGGGAATGGTTTCTGGTGATTCTGCTCAATGCCAAAAACCAGGTCATCCGGACGGAAACGCATTCCGTGGGCAGTGTGTCTGCAAGCAGCGTCTATACCCGGGAGGTGATTCAGCTGGCGCTAAAACACGATGCGGCTGCCATGATTCTTGCCCATAATCATCCCTCGGGCGATCCGGCGCCGTCTGCAGAGGATGTGGCTGTCACCCGGCGGTTGGTTTTTGCCGGAAAGATTATGGGGATATCGGTGCATGAGCACCTGATTATCGGAAACCCCGATTACTACAGTTTTGCCGAAAACGGCTATGTACGGCGGTTTGAACGTGAGTACGAGAGCAGCTCTGTCTAGAACCGGAAAGTCCATTGACTAAATCCTGCTGGAATGCATATGCGACATGTGGACCATCAATATCCGAACTGTTTCGGTGATCTGGAGCAGGTGTTCCCTCTGACCGCTTCTGGTCTCAGGGAAAGCCCGGAGGCCTGCCGTATCAGCTGCCAGTTTAAAACCGACTGTTTGAAAAAAGCGCTGGCAGGAGAACAGGAAGGACGGCAGACCCGTGAGGAACTGGTGGATCGGCAGTATGAAGCTGGTATGATCGGGTTTCTAGAGCGGTGGTCACGAAAAAAAATGCTCAATCCGTCAGGTGGCAAACCAAAGTGGAAAGGAACAAAGGAACGGAGATGAAGTCGATCAAGGATGTGGATCTGAACGGAAAACGGGTGCTGATACGTGTGGATTTCAACGTGCCCATGGACGAGTTGCAGAACATTACCGATGATGTGCGGATCCGTTCGGTACTGCCGACTATCCAGTACTGTCTGGACAATAATGCCAAACTGATTATTACATCACATATGGGACGCCCGGAAGGAAAAGTGGTCCCGGAGATGAGTCTCAAACCGGTAGCCAAACGGCTGGCACGCCTCCTGGAGCACGATGTCCGGATGCTCGGCGACTGCGTAGGTGCGAATGTGGCAGCGGCTGTGGATGCCATGAAAACAGGCGACATCATTTTGCTTGAGAATCTTCGGTATCATGCTGAAGAACAGAAGAACGACGAGACATTTGCGCAGGCCCTGGCCAGCCTGTGTGATGTGTACGTCAATAATGCGTTTGCCGTTTCCCACCGGGCCCATGCATCCGTGGATGCCATCACGCGGTTTGCGCCGGTTTCTGCAGCGGGCTTTCTGTTGCAGAAGGAGATTACCTATTTCGGAAAAGCCATGGACGAACCCCAGCGCCCGCTGGTTACCGTGATCGGCGGAGCAAAGGTGTCCAGCAAACTCGGTGCCCTGGAAAATATGCTTCAGCGGGTTGACAAGATGATCATCGGCGGGGCCATGGCCAATACGTTTTTAAAGGCCCTGGGATATAGTGTGGGTGTCTCCAGGATCGAAGATGATCTGATTGACAAGGCCGCCAGCATCATGGCCAAAGCCCGCAAGCGGGGTATCAAATTCTATCTGCCCGTGGATGCCGTTGTGGCACGGCGTATGGAAGCCAATGCCGAAACCAAAATCGTACCGGTTCAGGAGATCCCTGAATACCGGATGGTGCTGGATATCGGGCCAGCAACATCTCTCTTGTACCAGGAAGCCATGTACGATGCCAAAACCATCGTGTGGAACGGTCCCATGGGTGTGTTTGAAATGGATGCCTTCAGCCGGGGAACCATTGCCATGGCCCATCATGTGGCCAATTCCTATGCCCTGACCATTGTGGGCGGGGGGGATACGGATGTGGCCATCCACAAGACCGGTGAAACCGACCGGATCACCTATATATCGACAGGCGGGGGGGCGTTCCTCTACCTGATGGAAGGAAAGGAACTCCCGGCTGTGGCGGCACTCAAGGCGGCGGCCGGAAAATAAGCCGAAATGAAGCGTGTGATACCGGGCGATGGCATTTGTGCGATCTCACGGTATCCCACCTGCCGGATGACGGTTTAGATGTGCAGAGGGGTGCGCGAGGATAGGAGCCGGATGTGGCATACTGGAAATACCGCGAAGATTTGAGCTTGTCGGACCGACTGCGTCGATCCTATTATGAACTGCTCCGGGATGATTTGGATCAGTTTGTGCTGCAATATGCACTGGTCGATTCGTATCAGAATTTCATTGATGCCGGTCTGCCGTATCCGTTTGTGGAACGCCGGGAGTTGAAGCCCCGTGCCCGGATTCCGGATGTGGAATATGAACACCAGAACTCCATGCTCCTGATTTTTCTTGAAGACCAGATCGAGTCCGCGCATAAAAAATATGTCCGTTTTTTTGATGCGAACAAATCAACTAAAGCCAACCTGATCAAGTCTGAAGTTTTTTCCCTGATGGAAGAAGATTTTGACCGATCGTGTAAGTTTCTGGATGCCGTCAGTTTTTACGATTTTTTGCGTTCTCTGCTTCCGGTGGATTATGCCCTCTTGATCCAGCCGGATCCGAGCGTGAAAAAAGCCCGCTACGCACTCACTCATTTCCATGTCCGGATCGACTGGCCCATTGCAGAAGCCGCAGAGGAACTGGCGCGTTCGCTCCGCTATATTTCAAAGGACCTCTACGAAAAAGGCGATAAATACGCCGAAGATATTCAGAAAAAATTTTTTGAGTATTACAATCTGACCAGCATGGCCGGTGGCCGGCGGACTGCGGCCATTGTGGCTGCCCAGTATCTGCGGAAAATTCACTGCATCCACACCGTTTATGTGGGAAGCAGCGAATCCCGAACCCTGAACCGGATATCTGAACGGGGCAATACCCGCTTTGTGCTGGTGAAGTTTACCCGGAAGGAAATGCGCCAGCTTGCTGAAAACAACAACATGCCGCTTGAAACTGTGCTCGCAGACTACCCTGTTGCCTGGGAAGGGCAAGAGGCGGTTTTGATTTTTCAGGTTATCTACGCCAATACCTCTCACTCTCAAGTTCCGGAGGATGGTAAACTCCGGGAACTCAACCCGGACCGGAACTGGCTGACCGTCTCCCAGGAGCGGATACTCCCCAAACCCGGATCCTGGTCAAGCCCCCCCCTTGCCCTGAACCTGGTCTATGCGTAACTCAATACCCTTAAAATCGTTTTGCTTCCTGGGAGGGACACAGGAGGAAGTGGATTAAGGTGCTGCTTCTGTTGCGAAAAGAACGTTGATAGTGCGGGGGGTATGGGCGGGGACGGGTTTGCCGGTTTTAGGATTGACGGTGATCAGTTCCACGGAGTCGGGGATGGGGAAGTGACGGTAGGGTCGTGATTCCAGGACTTGCGCCATATAGTCAATCCAGATGGGAAGGGCGGCGCGTGCGCCGGTTTCCCCTTTGCCCAGGGGACTGTGGTCATCATTACCCACCCAGACGCCGGTGACAATATCCGGAGAGAACCCCACAAACAGGGCATCCCGGCAATCGTTGGTGGTGCCGGTCTTGCCGCCGACTGGCCGGCGGATGCGTTTGGCCTGTCTTCCGGTGCCTTCCTGGACCACGGCGGTTAGCATGTCACAGACAATGGCCGCAGTTGCCGGTGTGACGGCCCATGATGCGTCCGAGTGAGGGGGGGAGGCTTGTATCGGCATGATCTGGGTTTGATCGGGTTTCCGGATACTGATCACGCTGGTGAGATTCAGCCGCTGGCCGCCATTGGGAAAGACGCCGTATGCCTGTGTGAGGTCAATCAGGGTCATTTCAGATGTGCCCAAGGCCAGGGAGAGCGTTGGTTTCAGGCGAGCGGTGATTCCTAATTTTTTGGAAAAGGCGATAATCGCTTCGGGAGTGTAGCGGTCGATGAGCCGGACAGCTGGGATATTTTTTGACAGGCTCAGCGCTGTTCTGAGGGTGATTATACCTTTATAATCGCGAGAATAATTCTGGGGCTGCCAGTCATTGCTGTTGCCCGGAATTGAAAAACTGACCGGCGCATCCAGCACAGGGGCCATCTGGGACAGGCCTTGTTCAATGGCATAGGCAAACACAAAGGTTTTGAATGCTGAACCGGGCTGGCGCCGGGCCTGTGTCGCCCGGTTATAGGGACTGCGCGCATAGTCCAGTCCTCCGATCAGGGCCAAAATACGGCCGGATGAAATCTCAATGGATACCAGGGCTGCCTGGACACCGGCGGTTTCCAGATCGGCGGATGCCATCCGCTGTTTCAAGCGGGAAACGCCTTTTAAAACAGCTGCCTCCGCGACCTTCTGACAGTTCAGGTCAAGGCTGGTTTGGATGGAAAGACCCCCTTTGTACAAAAGGGTGTCACCCAGAGACGGTTTCAGGGTGCTCAGCACATAATCCGTAAAATAGGCGGCTGGCTGTACTTCAGACACCGTCGTCCGGTCAGGCGGCATATAGGGAATGGTGACAGCGGTGTCATAAGCTGCTTCAGATATCATCTTCTGGTTTCTCATGAGCGTCAGGACGATATTACGTCGTCGGATGGCTGCTTCGGGGTGAACGAGAGGGGAATAATAAGACGGTGCTTTGGGGAGACCGGCCAGAAGGGCGCATTCATGAAGGTCCAGCGCATGGACCGGTTTGCCGAAAAAACGTTCCGCCGCAGCAGACACCCCGTAAACACCGCTGCCCAGATAGACCTGGTTCAGGTAGAGCTCCAGAATTTCTTTTTTTGTGTAGCGACGTTCCAGTTGAAAGGCCAGAAACATTTCCTTGAATTTTCGGGAGAGTGATTTTTCTGGGGTGAGAAACAGGGTTTTTGCCAGCTGCTGAGTGAGCGTGCTGGCACCTTCCACAAATGCGCCCGCCTGAATATCTCGTGCAATGGCCCGCAGAATGCCTTTGAGGTCGATTCCGCTGTGCTCCCAGAACTGCCTGTCTTCGGTTACGATCAGAGCATTGACCAGATGCGCGGGAAAGGTTGGGTAGGGAACCGGGGTCCGGCGTTCCGCATAGATTTCTCTGAGAAGCTGCCGGTCATAGGTGTAGATCCGGGTAACAGCCGGATGCCGGAAATCTTTCAGCGCCCGAATGGACGGCAGGTCGACGATGAGCATGCGGACAAAAGCGACACCGAGACCGGTTCCCACAGCTAGGAACAAAAACAAGACGGCTGTTAGATAACGCGGCTTCATTGGGCTGCGGTGCCAGAGACGCTAAATGGTTCTTCGGTTTGACTGTGTTCCGGGAAGGGGCGCGTTTTGTTTCTGATAAAATGTGGAACGCAGGTAGCGTTGGGGGGCAAACCATTTGCTGTCATTGGTCAGTGACTCCGTTGCGCCGATGACCAGATAGCCGTCATCTTCCAGTAGGTCGTATAGTTTTTTGTACAGCGTCTGACGGGCTTCCGGTGTAAAGTAGATCATCACATTCCGGCAAAAAATGATATCGAACTTGCCTAACCCAAGCAAGGGCTTCATCAGGTTAATCTGACGAAAGGAGACCATGGCGCGCAGTTCATCATTCAGTTTCCAGTGATCCCCGTCTTGATAAAAGTAACGGCGCCGCCGGTTCTCGTCCATGCCGCGGGAGACTTCAAATTTATTGTAGCGCGCGTAACTGGCTTTGGAGATGGCCTGATTGGAGATGTCGGTTCCCATGAGTTTCACCCTGTACTGGGGTGCTACAATGGACAGTTCCTTTAAGATCATGGCGATGGAATAGATTTCCTGGCCGGTGGAACAGGCCGCACTCCAGATCCGGAGGGGGACGGGCATCCGGCCGAGGCCGCTTTTCTGGATGCGATTGTCGATGAGATCCGGCAGGATTTTATGCTGAAGCAGATCAAAAGGGGCGTTGTCCCTGAAAAAATAAGTCTCATTGGTTGAAATGGCGTCGATGATTTCCTTTTCAAGTTGCTTTTTCGGATCCTGGACCGCTTTTCGGTGCAGCTCGGTGAAGGATGCAGCCTTGGTTTTCTCCAGTATTGATGCCAGCCGTGTCTCGATCAGATACTCTTTTCCAGGCTGCAGGGAAATACCTGATATATCCAGAATGTACTTCGATAGTGTCTTGAATTCATCAGGAGCGATTTTAATCATTGCAACACCGTATGGAGTTATAGGTTGATCGGTCCGTTATATCGGTGTTTGCGGACAGATTTGACAATTTCACCGGAAATCGACGTCAGCGGACAAACGGCGTCAACAATACCCGATGCAATGGGTTCTTTGGGCATACCGAAAACCGTACATGTGGCTTCATCTTGCGCGATAATGTAGGCGCCGCTTTGTTTCATCTGTTTGAGGCCTTTGCTGCCGTCGTTACCCATACCGGTCATGATAACGCCGGTGGACCGTCCGAGGTAATATTCCGAAACAGATCTGAACAGATAGTCTGCAGATGGTTTACAGCTGTTTTCGGGTGGATCGTCGGTAATTCTTATGAGGCGGTTCTGGCCGTCATTGCCGGCAATGACTTTCATCTGTTTGCCACCTGGCGCGATATAGACGGTATTGGCGGTAAGTGCTTCACCGTTTTCCGCCTCCTTGACCCGGAGGCGGGATTTGGCGTCAAGGCTTTTAGCCAGGGACTGTGTAAACACCGGCGGCATGTGCTGAACAATGAGAATGGGCACATTTAGGGTATCTGGCAGCGCTGGAATGAGTTGAGCCAGCGCGTTGGGACCGCCGGTGGAAATACCGATGGCAACGATCTCCGATGATCCAGGGGGGGTGGGCCGAGGGACAGGAGGAGCCGATGCCGCTTTAGGCGCTGGCGGCTCCGGGGGGTATCTGAAAGGGACAGACGGTCTGGCCGCAGGGAGGGGGGTGGGGCGAAAGCCGGGGCGGACAATGGCACGTCTTCGTGTAAACGCCTTGACAATGGGATTCAGAAGCGTTCTGATGCTCTGAAGGTTTTCCCTCATGGTTCCGGATTGGGGCTTGGGGATGAAATCAAACGCGCCCAGCTCTAGCGCACGGATGGTCATATCGCTCCCGTCGTGGGTCAGGGTGCTGACCATGATCACACCGATATGGGGATGCTCCCGGTTCACGGCTTCAAGGGTTTCCAGCCCGTTCATCTCCGGCATTTCAATATCCAGGGTAATGAAGTCGGGCTTCAGGGTGTTGATTTTATGCAGGGCTATTTTCCCGTTGTTCGCTGTTCCGACCACTTCGATGTCAGGGAATTCGGCAAGCACATCTGACACAATTTTTCGATAAACGATGGTATCATCCACCACAAGGGCGCGTAGCTTACTCATAACTGTCTCTTGCCATATTGAATCAGGAAATCCGGGTTGCCAGAAAACGGTTCTGTTGAAGTGTCGTTCTGCAGTGACCGTCTTTCGTGCATAGAACGCAAGGGATCGGCCTTACTGTCAGCTGTTCATTTCAGGCACTATTATTCCTGAAGGACTTCTTCCGTATTCAGGATGCCGATTAGGCTGTTTTTTGTTTTATACACCCCGCTAAAAAAACGGCCTTGGACGCCGCCGATATTTGCGGGCGGGTTCTCAATGCCATCGGCATGCGCAATCATGACATCGCTGATCCTGTCAACTAACAGCCCGATATGCTCATCATCCGAGTTGACAATGATATTTCGGCTTTCCTTATCCACCTCAACCGGTGAAAGTCCGAGTTTTTTTCCTAGATCAATGATGGTGACAATACGCCCGCGAAGGTTCAGTACGCCTCGGACATAGTCGGGAGCCTGGGGGACCAGGGTGACTTCCGTCTGTTTGTTGATTTCCTGGATGTTCAGGATGTTCAGGCCGCACAGGGCGTCACCAATATAAAAAGTTGCCAGTTCAATGACAGGTGATCCGGATGTGTTTTGTTCCTGCATGTGTGTAGTCCTCCGGTATACGCGTGCTTTGAAGTATGAAACCGCCGCAGCAGGTTGCCTTACTTAAAGTCAGATGATGCCGAGGTAACGCTTGGTCGATTCAACGAGTTTTTCACGATCGAGTTTGATCTGGTAATCGTCGATACCTACGCGCTGTCCGCGATCAATATCTTCCTGGCCTGCCAGGGATGTAAGAGCAATCACTGACAGGTGGTTGAATTTCGGGTTGCTTTTGATTTTATTTGTCAGTTGAAATCCGTCCATGCGCGGCATTTCAAGGTCCGTTACAACGATGTCAATGGCCTCCGGTTGCTCTTCGAGAATTTCCAAGGCTTCCTGCCCGTCCGCAGCCGGAATAACGGCAAAACCTTCTTCTTCCAGGAACCCTTTGACTTGATTCCGGAAGAATGCAGAATCTTCCGCAAAAAGAATTGTATATTCCTTGGTTTCACCGTTATCCTGGTCCGCTTGCGTTTCAGCGGTAAACCAGTCTGGATGAACGGTGCGCACCACGTCGAAAATGTCAACCATCAGGGTGGTGTGATCACCCACAATAAGAGAGCCCATGATACCGGTCTGCCTGAGCGTTGAGTCGTCAATTTCAAGGGCCACTTCAACAGCATCCACCGGCGGTGTGACAATGAGTCCAATTTCACGGCCGGCTACAGTGAAGACGATGACATCTCGTTGATCCTTTTCCGGAAGCGGCTTGACATTGGTGACCTCGCTCAGGTCGATGAGGGGAAGGCTGCCGCCCCTGTACTGAACAACTTTGCGACCACCAAGTGTTTCAATGTCAGCGGAATTGATACGCTCAATGCGTTCCACCAGATTGAGCAGGGCGGCAAAATGTTCATTTTCAGCCACGCGGAACAGAAGCAAGGAAGCACGGTCTTTTCTGGCATCCTCAATTTCCCGGGCTTCTCTAGCCTTGCGCAGTTTGGATTCGGCTGATTCGACCGTGGTGAGTTGCGCCATCTGGGCAAGGTTGGCCACATCCAGGATCAGGGCAACTTTGCCGTCTCCCATGATGGTGGCACCGGCGTAGCCTTTGCAATCCTTGAGATGGCGTCCCAAGGGCTTGACAACGATCTCTTCAGAATCGTTCAGGTCGTCGACAACCAGGCCGTAACGGAAGGTGCCGGCTGAAACCACGGCAATGTTGATGGCACTGCTGGCATGGTACCGCCGGTCATGCAGGCTTCGTTCATTCTGGTTTGCGGTTACATCATCAGATGGAACCGGATCCGCGTCATTTTTGGAACGTCTGTCTGCAATACGGGTTCGCCTGTCAGGCAGAATGTCGCCTGTTTCGGGATGGACAAAGGTGCGCTCGATGCCGAGCACTTCAGACAGGTTAAGCAGGGGCAGGAGATTTCCCCGAAGCCTTACGACTTCAGCACCGCCAACTTTTTCGATTTTATCCTTGACTTGGGCCGCAGGAATGCGAAGCAGTTCGTTCAGGTTCACCTGGGGAATGGCAAATCGCTCCTGACCCACGTTAATGATTTGACTGGGGATGATGGCCAGGGTGAGCGGGAGCTTGATATGGATCGTGGTCCCGGAGCCGACTTTGGAATCCAGCTCGACAATCCCACCCAAGTTATCTAGATTGGTTTTCACCACATCCATCCCCACACCGCGGCCGGAAACATCCGAAATCTCTTTGGCGGTGGAAAACCCAGGAAGAAAGATCAAACCGATTTTATCTTGTTCGGAAAGGTGCCGCGCCTCTTTTTCGGTGATCAGCCCTTTGGAAAGGGCGGACTGCATCAGCTCGTCACCATTGAGCCCTTTACCGTCATCGGTGATTTCAATATTAACCTGACCGGCCTGGTGAAACGCACGCAGCCGGATTTGGCCGATCGGGTCTTTCCCCATGGCCTTGCGGACATGGGGAGGCTCAATGCCATGATCTACGGCATTCCGGACAAGGTGGGTCAGCGGGTCGCTGATGGATTCAATAATGGTTTTATCCAGCTCAACCTCTTTACCCTGCATGGACAAATCGACCTGCTTGCCCAGATTCCTGGCGAGATCTCTAACCACCCGGGTAAATTTATTGAAAATATTTGAAATCGGCTGCATGCGTGTGTACATGACCGCTTCCTGGAGCTCGGAAGTGATCATGTCGATACGCTGGCTGGCGGTTTCCAGGGTGCGTGTATTGTTTGATGTCAGGCTCTGGAGGAGCTGATTTCGGCTGAGGACCAGCTCGCCAGCCAGATTCATGAGGGTGTCCAGAAGATTCACATTTACCCGGAGGGAGGTCTGCTGGTTTTTGGACGGCCTACTGTCTTGAAGTACGGCAGCTTCCATCCAGTCTGCTTTGTTTTTCTGGGGAGCTGGGTTGGCAGCATTCGCCTGTGACAACGGGGCAGAGGGCGCAGCTGTAACACCCGTTTCTGCCACGGGCGGAAGGTCGGGTTCCGGATCCGGAAGGATCGGGTCGGGGATGTCCGTCACGTCCGGCGGCATGTCCTTTGTTGCCTCAACCGACAGCGTTGTATCCGATTCCGGGATCTCATCCTTGGTGGCCTCTTCGATCGCTTCCAGCGAGGGAATGTCGTAGCGCGCGGTGTCAATCTGGAAAATTTGCTTTTCGTCTAATTCTACGAGCGCATGTGCCATATCCGGCTCAATGATCGACGCGAATACCACAAGAAACGGGATGTTGACAGGATCTGGGGTCTCCAGTGTGCCGACAGCCTCAAGGTCGACCCTGGCATCAATGATGATACCGCTGGAGAGGAGGACGGCAATGACATCCAGGGGCGTTTTATTTTTCTGGTGGATGTCGGCGATCAGATCATATTCAATGATATAGACAAATTTCCCCTGCTTCACCGCCTGTTGAAGGTCAAACTGCTTCACGGAAAAGACAGTTCCGGTGGGCGGATGAATCACGTCCACGTGCGTTGAGACGCTTTCTTTGTCTGATTCCGAGGGGACCGTGAGGGCCTCAAGGGATGTGACATACGCGGCAATGTCGATGTCATTGCTTGTCTCAATGGCGTTGATCAGTTCTCTAAGCTTGTCAAAACTGTTTAAGAGGGTGCTGATGATTTCAGGGCCCGGCACCAGCTCGCGGCTGCGAATCAGCCCGAGAATATTTTCAAGATGATGCGCAAGATCCTTTATGGTGGTCAAACCCATAAATCCGGCGCCGCCCTTGATGGAATGCGCGGCCCTGAACACATTGTTCACAAGGTCTTCATCAATATTGGCGCCAGCACCTTCAATGGCAAGCAGATCGGTTTCGATATCTGCGAGGTGCTCCAAGGATTCGTCCATGTACATGCGCAAGGTTTCGTCATCTTCAAAAATCATGGGAGGCCTCCTAAGAAATGCGCATCCAAATGCGTCAGGGTGAAATCCGCTGAGTGAAAGCATGCAAAAAGAATGAGTTGCGGGAACTAAAACATACCTATCTTATCAAAGGATTTGGTGAAAGTCAAATATAGCTTGCGGTTTCAGACAAAATTTGGCGGATAGTCCGGGCCGTGCCGGCGTTCTGTCGAAAAAGGGGCGAAATTGCCGAGCTTATCCCGTCAACTGCCGGCAGCAGCTGTGCGGATGAGGTCGTTTTCAGATACCGGCGAATGAAACCTTATCCGTGCAAACGTGTTGGGCTGAGCTGCTTCAACCGGGGTTCCGTCATCCGAGAGGAGTTGCTCGACCCGGTCGGTGCGGGATGGCCCGTCAACGCCGAGGATGTTGACCGCCATGCCAGGAGAGATTTTGTTGCGCACCTGGACCCGGGCCTGGTTGTCTGCGAGGGGGGTGATCACTTTTCCGAGAAAGGTCAGCACAGAATTGGGTTTTTTGTTTTCGATATTGGCGTCAACAGCCTCTGTTTCGTTGTAGTAGAAGCCCGTACTGTAAAGTCGGTGCTGCACATGGCTGAGTTCTTCGATCCAGGCGGGATCGGTCTGATACGTGTCTGGGGCCGCCTGGTAACGGTCAAGGGCTTCTCTGTAAACTTTGACGGCGGAAGCCAGGTAATTGATCCCTTTCATCCGCCCTTCGATTTTCAGGGCGCGAACCCCTGTACGAACCAGCTCCGGGATATGGGCAATCATGCAGATGTCACGGGTGTTGAACAGGTAAAGACCTCGGTTATCTTCGGTGACAGGTATATATTCTCCGGGCCGCTGCGATTCCACTAGGTAGTATTGCCAGCGGCAGGGATGGGCGCACATGCCGCGGTTTCCGTCGCGGCCGGCCATGAAGCTGCTGAGCAGGCAGCGACCCGAATAGGCCATGCACGCGGCGCCATGGACAAACACTTCCACGTCAATATCCGACTGACGGACACAGTCGGTAATTTCGGCTAGTGATAACTCCCGGGCCGCATTGATGCGTGAAATCCCGGCGTTCTGCCAGAACTGGATGGCCCGCCTGTTTGTGGTATTGGCTTGGGTGCTCAGGTGGAGGGGGATGTGGGGGGCAATGCGCTGTGCCTCCAGAATGATGCCGGGATCCGCGACAATCAGCGCATCGGGACCGATGTCGGCCAGTGCGGCAAGATAATCTGAAATGCCCGCGAGATCTGATTCCCGCGCGTAAATATTGCAGGCCACATAGACAAAAACGCCTCGATCATGTGCATAGGAAACGGCGGTTTCGATCTGGTCAAGGCTGAAATTGCCGGAATAATTTCGCAGGGAGAAATCGGTTCCTCCGAGGTAGACAGCATCCGCACCGTAATGGACAGCAATCTGGAGTTTTTCCATATTGCCGGCAGGCGCCAGCAGTTCGGGGCGTTTATGCATTATCTATACTTTCAGCAGTGGTGCCCCCGGCAGGAATCGAACCTGCGCACAAGGATTAGGAATCCTATGCTCTATCCACTGAGCTACGGGGGCAAGAATACGGGAGTTACTTAACAGAGACCCTGAAAAAAAACAAGTGGGAATCGATTCCGGGTCAGTGCGGAAAGGTATTTTCAGGTTGTTTTTGGTTGCTGTTTGATGGTACATAGCTTAGATACAAAACAAAACACAGGCCAGGCGTTTGCGCGCTGGATCGGATATGAACAGGGGGAATATCTGCTAGACAGGTAACCGATTTTCATAATGGCTGGAACCGCCAGGGAGAAGCGATGAAGTTAGCAAAGGAAAGTCGACGGATCGTTGTAAAAACCACCGATGGATCGACCATCACCGGAAATGTGAATCTGAACAGCGAAACTCGGCGGATTGACCGGGTAAGTGATCTGCTGACAAAGGGGCAGTCTCCGTTTCTGGTCATGTACGAAGCCATGTTTGAAGGGCGACTGAATCCGTATATGATCGTAAACAAGATGCAGATCGTCTGGGTCACCTCGGATGAAGTATTTGACGATTGATCTGAAGTGGGGCCGCGGGCTGGCCTGCGCCGTTTAGCCGTGTAATCAAGGCAGGGGCAGGGTGACGCATGTGCGTCGCCCTGCCTTTTTATTTGATATGGAGTTCCTGGCCGGGATAAATCGTGCTCGATTTGGACAGGTTGTTAAGTCTGAGCAGGCGTTTGAGGGGGATGTTGTGTGCTTTTGCAATGGAATACGGACTGTCTCCCTGTCTGACCGTATAGCGGGTATGGGCGTCGATGTCTGCCGAGGGGATACGGAGCTTCTGGCCAACGCGCAGGGCGGAGCTGCGCAGACTGTTGAGTTCCTGTATCCGCCTGACGGTTGTATGGTACTGCTTGGCGAGCTGCCAGAGGGAATCTCCTTTGCGTACCGTATGGGTTTTGGGGTTTTGTCTCGGGGGGATGGGGTGTGCCGTGTGGGCCGCTGTGCGTCCGGGTATTTTCAGCAGCTGACCGGCGACGATCAGGTTGCGCCGGGTAATGTTGTTGGCGCGTGCCAGCGAGGCGGCGCTGACGCGGTACTTCCGGGCAATGGTCGAGAGGGCTTCACCGGATCTGACCCGATGGTAGCGAAAGGATTTTTGTGGTGGCCGGGAGGTTGGAATCGCGGCAATGACCTGTTCCAGGGTGGCTTTGGTGCCAGTGGGAACGCGGAGCCGGTATTCCGCGTCCGGAAGAATATCATAGCGTAATTCCGGGTTCAGGTTCTTGAGGGTGCGCAGGTCCGTGTGCAGCGCAGACGCAATACCGTTGAGGTGCACCTGTCTGTTTACAGTGACGTTGTCAAAGGACCAGGGTGTGTCTGGCTGAATTTCGGAAAAACCGTATGCACCAAGATCGGAGACAATGTGAAGGGTGGCGATGAACTTCGGGACATACTGGGCGGTTTCCCGTGGCAGACGGGAATAGAGGTCCCAGAATCCGTCTAAGTAATTGATGTTCTGGGAACGGATGATACGGAGAACGCGATTTTCGCCGCAATTATAGGCTGCCAGCGCCGTAAACCAGTCCCCAAAAATTTGGTGGAGTTCTTTCAGGTAGGCGATAGCGGCGCGTGTGGCCTTCTCGGGATCCAGACGTTCGTCAACCAGCAGATCCCGCTTGAGTCCGTATTTATAGCCGGTGGACGGAATAAACTGCCAGATTCCGAGGGCCCGTGCCTTGGAAAGTGCCGTTGTTTTGAATCCGCTTTCGATCAGGGGCAGCCACGCGAGTTCTTCAGGCAGGCCGGCTGCCTTGAGTTCCTTTAATATATAGGGACGAAATTGCCCGGACCGTTTGAGAGACTGCGCAAAAAAAGATCGCTTCGGTCCGGTGAACCGCTTGATTTCCGCTTTTACAAACGCGTTCATCACCCGTGGAATTGGGGTATGCGTGCCGTTCGCGCCCAGGTTGCGGGAGGCATAGATCTCCATGATTCGTTTTGAAATCATGAAGCGCAGATCCTCTTTTTGCTGGGAAATGGCTTCCGAATTTTTTCCTGTGGTTTTCAGGAGGGCCGCATAGGCCTGGTCAAGAACCTGAAGCGCACTGTCCACATCACCGTTTTGCCAGTAGGTCTGGGAGATCTGGCAGAGGTCAATGGCCTGGTCGCAGAGGGCCTGAAGGTCGTCGATGGATGGTTCAGGTTCGGGTGCAGGATCCTTTACCGGTTCAGGTTCAGAATGAGCGGCAGTCGGGGGAATGGGGGCTGCCGGTTGAAGATAATCTGGTCGCTCAGTCGGCATGGGTGCGTCGAGCGGTGCTTCAGCAGACGTCGGCGAGGACGGAGCCGTTGTCGGCGGTTGAAGGAGGCGTGTGATGGGCAGGCAGCCAGTGAGGATGATAAAGAAAAATATGGCGGATGGCAGCAAGCACTGCCATAGGGGCGTCGATTGATTCGGATGTGCGGGTAAACGGTATAAATAGATACGGGTAATACGCATGTCGATCTCTGGTGTCTTTGATTGAAAAGTTAATAAAGCTAATAAATTTAGATAGATGCGCTCTTATCCTTCGCTGTTTAAAGATGAGAGTATGCTTGCGTTGCAGGATCTGTCAAGTGTTTCTTGAGGCTGGATTTGCAGGGACGCATGAAAAAAAATGACGTGCGGTAAAAAAATGCTTGTAATGGAAGATGAATCGGGGTATACAGCAGTCTCGTTTGAGGGCGCGACGTCAAATATATGTTGACAATGTGCTTTTTTTTTGATGTTATTTAAAAATTATGCCAACGTAGCTCAGCTGGTAGAGCCACTGATTTGTAATCAGTTTGTCGGGGGTTCGAATCCCTTCGTTGGCTCCATTAGCAAAAAAAAATGCGGTGGGGTTCCCGAGTGGCCAAAGGGAGCAGACTGTAAATCTGCCGGCGACGCCTTCGGAGGTTCGAATCCTCCCCCCACCACCAGTCATAAGGCGCTGCATGTAGGAGGCAACTGCCGACGCGACTACATGTTAGGCTGTGTATATTGGCGATGCGGGAGTAGCTCAGTTGGCAGAGCTTCAGCCTTCCAAGCTGAAAGTCGCGAGTTCGAACCTCGTCTCCCGCTCCAGTGAATGCTGATTGTGCGAATCGCGGATCAAGCAGCGCACGAAATGACCCCTACGCCCACGTAGCTCAGTCGGTAGAGCGCATCCTTGGTAAGGATGAGGTTCATCAGTTCGATTCTGATCGTGGGCTCCATTCATTTCGGAAATGAAGACGTGTTGGCAGCGCTGAAAAACGATTGACCGTGTCATTCGCAATTTTTTTTGAAACCGATCAAAAAACAATAAGGGTAGGAGGATGAGGAGATGGCGAAAGAGAAGTTCGAACGAACGAAGCCGCATGTGAACGTTGGTACGATTGGGCATATCGACCACGGTAAAACCACGTTGACTGCTGCGATCACAAAGCAGAACGCTCTGAAGGGTCGCGGTGATTTCGTTGCGTTTGACAAGATTGACAAGGCACCGGAAGAACGTGAACGCGGCATCACCATCTCAACCGCTCACGTCGAGTATGAAACTGACAATCGACATTACGCCCATGTGGATTGCCCTGGTCATGCTGACTACATTAAGAACATGATCACCGGCGCAGCCCAGATGGACGGTTCCATTCTGGTTGTGTCTGCTGATGACGGCCCCATGCCCCAGACGCGCGAACACATCCTTCTGGCCCGCCAGGTGGGTGTTCCCCGTATCGTTGTCTTTTTGAACAAGTGTGACATGGTCGATGATGAAGAGCTGATTGAGCTCGTTGAAATGGAGCTGCTCGAACTGCTGGAAAGCTATGAATATCCGGGAGATACACCGATCATCCGCGGCAGCGCCTTAAAGGCCCTGGAATCTGATGATCCCGCGTCACCGGAAGCCCAGTGCATCTTTGAACTCATGGATGCCTGCGACTCCTACATTCCGGAGCCGGTGCGCGACGTTGACAAGACCTTTTTGATGCCCATTGAAGACGTGTTCTCTATCTCCGGTCGGGGTACCGTCGTTACCGGACGTGTCGAGCGCGGTGTCATCAAGGTGGGTGAAGAAGTTGAGATCGTCGGTATCCGCGAAACCGCCAAGACCGTATGCACCGGTGTCGAGATGTTTCGGAAGCTGCTGGATGAAGGTCAGGCCGGTGACAACGTCGGTCTTCTGCTCCGCGGTACCAAGCGTGATGAAGTTGAACGCGGCCAGGTCGTTGCCAAACCGGGCAGCATTACCCCGCACAAGAGCTTCAAAGCGGAAATCTATGTACTGAGTAAGGAAGAGGGGGGGCGTCATACGCCGTTCTTTACCGGTTATCGTCCCCAGTTTTTCTTCCGGACCACAGACGTTACTGGTGTTCTGAATCTGCCGGAAGGTGTGGAGATGATCATGCCGGGTGATAACGTCACCATCACAGCTGAACTGATTGCACCGATTGCCATGGAAAAAGAGCTCCGGTTCGCTATCCGTGAAGGCGGCCGTACCGTCGGCGCCGGTGTTGTCGGTGAAATCATCGAATAGGGAGGCGGCAAGTGAGGGTCAATATCACGCTTGCGTGCACAGCATGCAAGCGACGCAACTATACCACGACCAAAAACAAGCGGACCACGCCGGATAAGCTTGAATTTAAAAAGTATTGCCGGTTTTGCGGTAAGCATGTTGTTCACCGGGAAACCAAGTAGGTCGTTGATCAGTTCATTGGCAGGAGTTGACGACGTAGGCCAGTAGCTCCAATTGGCAGAGCGCCGGACTCCAAATCCGGATGTTGGGGGTTCGACTCCCTCCTGGCCTGCCACAGATAATAAGTTGAGCCGATTGCGTTTTGCGGTCGGCTCAACTTTAGTTTAGCGATTGGGTAAACTATGGCGCGAATGCAACGGAAAAAAACTGAGGCTGAAAAGAAACGCAAGAAGAAGGCGCCTCTATCTGACAGTAATGCTGCAGCATCAGATACATCCCATTCAGAGGCTGTCGTTTCGAACCCTGTGGCGCCGTCTGAAAAACGCAAACCGATTCAGCCGTCGAGGCCTGCTGCATCCGCTACTACCTCGATTTTTGAAGGTGACGGAAAGATCGCGCAATGGGTTGAATTTCTGCGCGAAGTGAAGATCGAGCTGGGAAAGGTGGTCTGGCCCACTCGGAAACAGACGGTTGGATCAACGGTTGTGGTCATTATACTGGTGATGCTGCTGTCGGCTTTTTTAGGCGCGGTCGACGTGTGTCTGTCGTGGGCGATGCAGTTGTTCATCTAACTAGGGGGCGGGCATGTCACGAAAATGGTATGTGGTCCACGTCTATTCCGGTTTTGAATCCAAGGTGAAGATCAGTTTGGAAGATCGGATCCGTAACTCTCCGCATCCGGAAAAATTCGGTGAAGTACTGGTGCCGACCGAGCAGGTGGTCGAGTTGGTAAAAGGGAAGAAAAAAGAATCTTCCCGGAAGTTCTATCCGGGCTATATCCTGGTGAATCTGCATCTGGACGATGAGACCTGGCATATTGTGACCAATACCGCCAAGGTGACCGGATTTCTTGGGGGCGGAAACCGCCCGACACCCATAACGGAAGAAGAGGCGAACCGGATTCTCAACCGGATGGAAGAGGGGAAACAGAAACCGCAGCCGAAATACTTTTTTGAGACCGGTGATGAAGTTCGCGTGATAGACGGCCCGTTCACCAATTTCAACGGAACTGTTGAAGAGGTGAGCCCGGAGAAAGGGAAAATCAAGGTACTGGTGAGTATCTTCGGCCGTCCCACACCTGTGGAGCTTGAGTTCGTTCAGGTTACTAAATTATAGGATAAGGATCAGGAGCGTTAGACTGATGGCAAAAAAAGTAATGGCAATGATAAAACTGCAGGTCGCAGCTGGTAAAGCGAATCCGTCGCCTCCGATTGGTCCGGCATTGGGTCAGCACGGCGTGAACATCATGGATTTTTGCAAGGCGTTCAATGCCCGTACGCAGAATGACGCGGGTATGATCATTCCTGTTGTGATTACCGTTTATCAGGATCGTACGTTTACATTTGTTACCAAAACTCCGCCGGCAGCGGTTCTTTTGAAAAAAGCGGCCAAGATCGAATCAGGTGCTCATGATCCGAAGCGCGAAAAGGTCGGCAAGGTGACCCGTGCACAGGTTGAAGAGATTGCCGAACTGAAGAAACCGGACCTGAACTCGAACGATCTGGAAGCAGCTGTGAAGATCATCTCGGGAACTGCCAGAAGCATGGGCATTGAGGTCGTTTAACATATAAGGAGCGAGTGGGTTAAAATGCCGAAACGGGGGAAAAAGTATTTAGAGGCGCAGGGCCGGATTGACCGGGAAAAGCGCTATGAGCTGGAAGAAGCCATTGATATGGTACTGTCGTCATCATTTGCTAAGTTTGATGAAACTGTCGATGTCGCGGTCCGCCTGGGTGTTGACCCGCGGCATGCGGATCAGATGGTTCGCGGTACGGTTGTGCTTCCCAACGGCTTGGGTAAAGAGGTCCGTGTCCTTGTGTTTGCAAAAGGCGAAAAAGAAAAAGAAGCGCAGGATGCTGGTGCTGAATTTGTGGGTAACGATGATTTGGTTGAAAAGATCAAGGGCGGCTGGTTTGATTTTGATAAGGCCATTGCCACGCCCGATATGATGGGCACCGTTGGTAAAATCGGTAAAATGCTCGGTCCGCGTGGCCTCATGCCCAATGCGAAAACCGGTACGGTTACCTTTGATGTGGCAAAAGCTGTCAATGAGTTGAAAGCGGGTAAGATCGATTTCCGTGTGGAAAAAAACGGAATCGTTCATGTGCCGGTCGGTAAGGTCTCCTTTGGTACGCAGAAACTGGTTGAAAACATCAATGCCTTCCTTGAGACAGTTCAGAGATTGAAACCCTCGGCAAGTAAGGGGACGTACCTGAAAGGAATCGCCGTCTCTTCAACCATGGGCCCCGGACTTCGTGTCGATACGGCATTCGCTCGCTTATTGAAGAAATAGACGGATAGCCGATTCTTATTACAAACTGTATTTCAGCAGTTCCGTGTGCAAACCGGTAGATACGCGACTGTGTTTGCACGCGTTGATCCGTGGGTGAACCGCTTTTCGGGTCATTGTCATAGACAGCAGGCACCCGTTGCCACCGGGTTTAATTGAGTGATCAGCCTGCCGAGGCAACGCATTGTGAAATGCTGGGCCTCCGTTATTAGAACGTGGAAGGGGGTGTTTTCATTTGAACCGTACTGAGAAACAACAACTTGTTCAGGATTTGCATGAACGTTTGTCTCGCGCAAGCATTACTGTTGCGACTGACTACAAGGGGCTTGATGTTGAGAAGCTGAACCAGATGCGTCGGGAACTGCGAGAGGCGGGTGTCGAGTATCAGGTTGTGAAGAATACGCTTCTGAAACTGGCTTCACAAGGTACTGACGCCGCAGCGATGCAGGACGTCTTTACGGGTCCGACAGCGATCGCGTTGAGCTACGACGATCCGGTAGCGCTGGCAAAAGTCATCAGCAAATTTGCTTCAGACTACGATCATCTGGACATCAAGGCGGGTGTCCTTGAGGGTAAATCCCTTGATGTAAAAGAGATCGAAGCGCTGAGCAAGCTGCCGAGCCGCGAGGTACTCCTTGCTCAGGTGCTGTCGGCAATGAACGGCGTGCCGAGAGCGCTGGTGACTGCGCTCAGCGATGCACCGAGACAGATGGTCAACGTACTTCAGGCGATCAAGGATCAGAAAGAAGCGGCCTGATCGAATGCATTCATTTTTTGTAAGTGGTATTGAAAACCCGCATATCATAATGTGTTTTTGGAGGATTAAATGGCTGATATTACTAAAGAAGATGTAATTGAGTTTATTGCGAACATGACCGTTCTCGAGCTGTCTGAACTGGTCAAGGAACTCGAAGAAAAATTCGGTGTATCCGCTGCTGCACCGGTTGCCATGATGGCTGGTATGCCCATGGGTGGTGGCGATGCAGCACCGGCTGCTGAGGAAAAGACGGAATTTGACGTTATTCTTGAAGCTGCCGGAGATAAGAAGATCAACGTGATTAAGGAAGTCCGCGCCATCACCGGTCTGGGTCTGAAAGAAGCCAAAGCCCTGGTTGACGAAGCGCCGAACCCCGTGAAAGAAGGTATCGCCAAGGAAGAAGCTGAAAAAATCAAGGCTCAGCTGGAAGAAGCAGGCGCATCTGTAGCGCTGAAGTAGTGCGTTTTGTGCCGGCATTGAGGCCGGCACACTGTATCGTCTTTTCTTCATTCTGATGATATTAACGCGGTCGGGCCGACTCCCGAATCGAGAGGGGAGTCGTGCGCGTCCGCGATAACTTATATGGGAGAGACTATGTCCGAAAGCCCTCTGGCATTAAAGCGAATCAGGAAGAATTTCGGAGAAAAACGCAAAATTATTGACATGCCGAATCTGATTGGCATGCAACGGGATTCCTACGATCGTTTCCTGCAGGAATCCACCCCGCCTGACAGACGCAGGGACATAGGCTTACAGGCTGTATTTAATTCCGTATTCCCCATTACCGATTTTACAGGAAGCGCGTCGCTCGAGTTTGTTTCCTACAGTTTCGGTGAAGTCAAACACTCCATGGAAGAGTGTATTCACCGGGGCATGACCTACGAGATTTCCGTTCATATCCGGGTCCGTCTGGTGGTTTTCGATGTGGACAAGGATGCCGACGTCACCAAGAGTATTCGGGATATCAAGGAACAGGAAATCTATTTCGGCACCATCCCGCGAATGACGCCCAAAGGGACTTTTATTATCAACGGAACCGAGCGCGTTGTGGTCAGCCAGCTGCACCGGTCATCCGGCGTTTTTTTTGACCATGACAAGGGGAAAACGCATTCGAGTGGAAAGTTGATTTACAGCGCCCGGGTGATCCCTGTGCGCGGTTCCTGGATTGATCTTGAAATTGACCCGAAGGATACGGTTTATATTCGTATCGACCGGCGACGCAAGTTTCCCATTACCATTTTGTTCAAGGCGTTCGGTTACACCACTGAAGATCTCTTGTCCTATTTCTATCAGAAAGAAACCATTCATGTACATGACATGAATTATTTCAAGGTGTTCAATGAGGAGCACCTGAAAGGTCAGCGCGCCAGTTTTGATGTTGTAGATCCGGAAACCTCTGAGATCATTGTTAAAAAAACACGGTTATTCACCAAACGGGCCATTCGTCAGCTCAAGACATCCGGGATCCGGGAGATTCCCATTGCAGTGGAAGACCTGGAAGAACGCGCTTTTGCCACCACCATCCGGGACGAATCCACCGGTGAGGTTCTGGCCAAGGCAGGCAGTCTTATCGATCAGGACTGCCTGGACCGGATCAATGCTGCCGGTATTGAAAAATTTGATATTCTGTTTGTCGAAGGTGCGTTCAGCTCCGATTCTATCCGAAAAACGCTGGCCGTTGACAAGGTGGATTCCCGGGAAGAAGCGCTCATCGAAATATACCGCCGGCTCCGGCCCGGTAACCCGGCGACACCGGAAGTGGCGCAGGAATTTGTCGATCACCTGTTTTTCAAACCGGCCTATTATGATCTGTCCGGTGTCGGACGGCTCAAGCTGAACCACCGTCTGGGCATCTCAACGGAAATCGACGTACGGACCCTCCGGAAAGAAGATATTCTGCTGACAACCCGGACCCTGGTGGAGCTCAGAGATACCCAGGGTGTTGTGGATGATATCGACCATTTGGGCAACCGGCGGGTCCGTGCCGTGGGGGAACTGCTGGAAAATCAGTACCGGATCGGTCTGGTGCGCATGGAGCGTGCGATTAAAGAACGGATGAGCATGCATGAGGTCGATTCACTCATGCCCAATGATCTGGTCAATCCCAAGCCGGTTTCCGCCGTGGTCAAGGAATTTTTCGGCACCAGTCAGCTGTCCCAGTTCATGGACCAGACCAACCCGCTGTCAGAGACCACCCACAAACGGCGTTTGAGCGCACTGGGACCGGGCGGCTTGACCCGTGAACGCGCCGGGTTTGAGGTCCGTGACGTCCATCCTTCGCATTATGGACGGATCTGCCCCATCGAAACACCGGAAGGCCCGAACATTGGGCTCATCGTTTCGCTGTGCACCTATGCCCGGGTGAATGACTTTGGCTTTATTGAAACCCCATACCGGGTGGTATCTGATGCGTCGGTTACCTCTGAAATTCGCATGCTCAGCGCGTTTGAGGAAAAGGAGCATCCCATTGCCCAGGCCAATGCGCCGCTCAATGATAACAATGCCTTTATCCGCCCGGATGTAGCCTGCCGTGTGGCCGGTGAATCCGAAATGGTGCGCCGGGAAGATGTGGAGCTGATGGATATTTCGCCGAATCAGCTGGTGAGTGTGTCTGCCTCTCTGATTCCCTTTCTTGAAAACGATGATGCCAACCGCGCACTCATGGGCTCGAACATGCAGCGGCAGGCGGTTCCGCTGATTCAGGCACAGGCGCCGCTGGTCGGTACGGGTGTGGAAGCGGTGGTGGCCCGGGATTCGGGTGTGGCTATTGTGGCGCAGGCAGACGGGGAAGTGGTGTTTGTCGATGCTTCCCGGATCGTGATCAAGCACAACACCATGGATCATCCGGTGAGCGTGCACGCCCTGTCGAAGTTTACCCGGTCAAACCAGAATACCTGCTTCAACCACCGGCCCATTGTTCAAAAAGGCCAGCACGTGAAGGCCGGCGAAGTCATCGCGGATGGCCCGTCCACGGAAAAAGGTGAATTGGCCTTGGGAAAAAATGTGACGGTCGCCTTCATGCCCTGGGGGGGGTACAACTTTGAGGACTCCATCCTGGTCAGTGAGCGGCTGGTTCAGGACGGGGTCTACACCTCGATCCATATCGAAGAGTTTGAGGTGGTTGCTAGGGACACCAAGCTCGGGAAAGAAGAGATTACACGGGATATCCCCAATGTGGGCGAGGAAGCGTTAAAAGATCTGGATGACAGCGGTATTATCCGGCTGGGTGCGGATGTACGGCCCAGTGATATTCTCGTGGGTAAGATTACACCGAAGAGTGAAACCCAGCTGTCACCGGAAGAAAAACTGCTTCGGGCCATCTTCGGGGAAAAAGCCGGTGATGTGAAAGATACATCCCTCCGGGTGCCGCCCGGTGTTGAAGGCGTGGTCGTTGATGTGAAGGTCTTTTCCCGCAAGGGGGTCGATAAGGACGACCGGACCCGCTACATCGAAGACCTTGAGATCATCGCCATGGAACAGACCCGCGATGATGAGATTCGGATTATTGACGAGACGGCCAAAGATCAGCTGAAGAATCTGCTTGTGGGCCAGCCCTGCGCGGCGCCGTTGAAAAAGGGCCGCAAGCAGCTCCTGGAAGAAGGGGAGACCCTCACAGCTGAACGCATCGATGCTTCACCGGTCGGGCATTTGGAAGGCCTGGTGCTGAAGGATCCTGAGCTTACCCGCAAGGTGGATGAAATCATCGACGCCTATCGTGATCAGGTGGACAAGTGCCGCCGTAAGTTCGAAGATCAGGTGTCCCGGTTTGAGAAAGGGGATGACCTGCCACCGGGCGTGATCAAGATGATCAAGGTTTATGTGGCCATGAAGCGGATCTTGTCCGTGGGTGACAAAATGGCCGGCCGTCACGGAAACAAAGGGGTCGTCTCCCGCATCCTGCCCGTGGAAGACCTGCCGTACTTTGAAGACGGTACGCCGGTGGACATGGTGCTGAACCCGCTGGGGGTGCCCTCCCGTATGAACGTGGGCCAGATTCTCGAGATCCATCTGGGTCGGGCTGCCAAGGCGCTGGGAACGCAGATTCAGCAGATGATCGACGACCAGAAGGCCGAGGCGCTGCGGGAAAAACTCAAACGCATCTTCACCACCCCGCGTGTTATTAAGATTGAAAATGACATCAGCGGTGAAGTCAAATATGACTATGCCGCGCAGTATACGGAAACCATTCCCCTGGATCCGGAAGAAACGGTCGACAAAGAACTGGTCTCCATGATCGACGGGTGGGATGATGAAACTCTGTTTGCCTTTGCCGGATTCTACCGCAATGGCGTTCACATGGCCACACCGGTATTTGACGGTGCCAGGGAAGATTATATCAAGTCTCTCCTTGCCTATGCCGGCGTGTCCAGGACCGGTCAGGCCGTCTTGTATGACGGTCGTACCGGCGAGCCGTTTGACGGCAGGATCACTGTGGGGACCATGTACGTCCTCAAGCTTCACCACCTGGTGGACGACAAACTGCATGCCCGTTCCATCGGTCCCTACTCACTGGTGACCCAGCAGCCGCTCGGCGGTAAGGCCCAGTTCGGCGGCCAGCGTCTCGGCGAGATGGAGGTTTGGGCTATGGAAGCCTATGGGGCCGCTTATGCCCTGCAGGAGTTCATTACCGTGAAGTCGGATGACATGGCTGGTCGTACCCGAATGTATGAAAAGATCGTGAAGGGACAGAACGTTCTGGAACCCGGGCTGCCTGAATCTTTCAAAGTACTGACCAAGGAACTGCAGGCCCTGGGCTTGGATGTCAACCTCATTGAAGGCGATCAATAAGGAGAACATGTTGGAAACCTTATACGATTTTTTTGCCAAACCGATTGATCCGAAAAAATACGCCGGTGTGCAGATTGCACTGGCATCCTCAGAGCAGATCCGGACCTGGTCCCATGGTGAGATTACCAAGCCTGAAACCATCAATTACCGGACGTTCAAGCCGGAACGCGATGGTCTGTTCTGCGCAAAGATATTCGGTCCCACAAAGGACTATGAGTGTAACTGCGGTAAGTATAAGCGTATGAAACACCGCGGTGTCGTGTGTGAAAAATGCGGTGTGGAGGTGATTCAGTCAAAGGTGCGGCGCGAAAGGCTGGCACATATAGAACTGGCTTCTCCGGTTTCCCACATCTGGTTTTTGAAGAGTCTTCCAAGCAAGATTGGCAACCTTCTCGACCTTACCCTGAAGAATCTCGAACGGGTGCTCTATTTTGACAGTTATATTGTCATGGATCCAAAAGAAACCGGGCTGTCAAAATATCAGCTGCTGTCAGATGAAAAATATCACGATGCCCTGGAACTCTATGGCCCCACCTTCACTGCGGGTATTGGCGCCGAAGCCATCCAGGTACTTCTTGAAGAGCTGGATCTGGAAGCCATCTACGTGGAGCTCCGGGAAGAGCTTCAGAAAACCAATTCCACGGCAAAACGTCAGAAGCTGGCAAAACGCCTGAAGATCGTTGACGCCTTCAGAAATTCGCCGGTGGATCCGGTCTGGATGATTATGAGCACGGTCCCGGTACTGCCGCCGGATCTTCGGCCCCTGGTACCGCTGGAAGGCGGCCGTTTTGCCACATCTGACCTCAACGACCTCTACCGCCGGGTGATTAACCGGAACAACCGTCTGAAACGGTTGGTCGACCTGAAAGCCCCGGATATCATTGTCCGCAACGAAAAACGGATGCTCCAGGAAGCCGTGGATGTGCTCTTTGACAATGGCCGCCATGGCCGGGTGGTGACGGGTACCAACAAGCGGCCGCTCAAGTCGCTGAGTGACTCTCTGAAAGGCAAGCAGGGGCGTTTCCGGCAGAATCTCCTTGGTAAACGTGTGGATTATTCCGGTCGTACCGTTATTACCGTCGGTCCGAATTTGCGCCTTCATCAGTGCGGGATTCCGAAAAAAATGGCCCTTGAGCTGTTCAAACCGTTCATCTACCATAATCTGGAGCAGAACGGGTTTGTCTCCACAGTAAAAAGCGCCAAGAAAATGGTCGAGCGGGAAACCCCCGAGGTCTGGGATGCCTTGGATCAGGTGGTACGCGAATATCCGGTGCTTCTGAACCGTGCGCCGACCCTTCACCGGCTGGGGATTCAGGCGTTTGAACCGCTCTTGATCGAGGGAAAGGCGATCCAGCTGCATCCCCTGGTCTGTACGGCATTTAACGCGGACTTTGACGGTGACCAGATGGCGGTCCATCTGCCCCTTTCCATTGAGGCTCAGATCGAAGCCCGGGTGCTCATGCTGGCCAGTAACAATATCCTGTCACCGGCCAATGGCCAGCCAATTATTGTACCGACACAGGATATCGTTCTTGGCATTTACTACATGACCCGGTCACTGGACACACCGGAACCGGAACGCCGCCGGTTTTCCAGCTGTGCCGAGGCCCGTATCGCGTTTGACGCCAATGAAGTTTCCCTGCACAGTCAGGTCTATGTCCGTATCGAGGGTGAGCTGGTGGAAACCACCATCGGCCGCATTCTGCTGTGGGAGATCATTCCCTCTGAGACCCTCTCCAATTTCGAGCATATCACGGTCGATACCCGTGCGGATGCGGAACAGGTGTATGCGGACCTTAAAAAGGGGATGAGCTTCAAATCGGCTGTCGAAAAATACGCTGTGTCTGATGACAAGGCGATGGCCGGCGCCATCGGCTGGCTGAAAAAGAATGAACTCCGCGCCGTGTTCGGTTTCAGTGAAATGGATGCGGAGGCCCTGCTGGCTATTGCCCCCAACCGACTGAGTTCGATCCTGAAAATCAGGGGAAAATATCATATTTTCCGGGTGGTTGAGACAAGAAATGAGATCCCGTTCAAACTCGTTAATCAGGTGATGGACAAGGGTGCGCTTCGTAAGCTGGTTGACTATGCCTATCGTGAACTCGGCCCGAAATCCACGGTGATCCTGGCCGACCGCCTGAAAGATCTCGGTTACCTGTATTCGACCCGGGGCGGTTTGTCCATTTGTATTGATGATATGATCATTCCGGAAACAAAATGGGATATTGTCGCATCTGCCCGTCAGAAGGTGTCTGAAATCGGTCGCCAGTATGTGGAAGGCCTGATTACCCAGGGGGAAAAATACAACAAGGTGATCGATATCTGGGCCAAGTCAACAGATGACATTGCCACTGAAATGATGAAGGGGATGGAAAATCCGCCGATGCTTAACGAAGCCGATGTCGACGCGGACCGGCCGGTTCAGCTCCGGGATTCCATCAACGCGATTTTTATGATGGCAGACTCTGGGGCCAGGGGAAGTAAGGACCAGATGCGTCAGCTGGCCGGGATGCGCGGCTTGATGGCCAAACCTTCTGGTGAGATTATCGAAGAGCCGATTACCGCCAACTTCCGTGAAGGACTCACGGTTCTCCAGTATTTCGTCTCCACCCACGGGGCCCGTAAAGGACTGGCAGATACGGCGCTCAAGACCGCCAACTCCGGTTACCTGACCCGCCGTCTTGCCGATGTTGCCCAGGATTGTGTGGTATCGGAGCAGGACTGCGGCACCACCCTGGGCATCGAGGTGGAAGCGCTGACCGAGGGCGGGGAAGTGATTCAGCAGCTTGGAGAACGGGTGCTCGGCCGGTATACACTGGAAACCGTATATGACCCGTTTACCGATGAGCCGATCATTCTTCCCAATGTGGAAATTGACGAAAAAAACCTGGCAAAGATCGAAGAATCCGGTATCACCAGCCTTCGGATTCGGTCGGTGTTGACGTGTAATGCAAAAGTGGGTGTCTGCGCCCGCTGCTACGGCCGGGACCTGGCGCACGGAAAGCGCGTAGAGGTCGGCCAGGCGGTGGGGATTCTCGCTGCGCAGTCCATTGGCGAGCCAGGAACCCAGTTGACCATGCGGACCTTCCATATCGGCGGTACGGCCAGCCGGCGGGTCGAGCAGGCGGATATCAAGGCCCGCGTGGAAGGGACCATCAAGTATCTGGATGACCTGCACACCATCATCAACAAGGAAGGCGAGCGGATCGTCATGAACCGCCGCGGCGGTGAGTTTGCCATTCTCAGTGAAACCGGCAGGGAACGTGAACGCTGCCAGGTGATTTACGGTTCGCATCTGCTGGTCGAAGACGGCGCGCGTGTATCTGTCGGAGAGCTTCTCTGCGTATGGGATCCGTTTACCACACCGATTATTACAGAAGTCTCGGGTACCATCAAATACGGCGACATTGTTGCCGGAAAAACCATGCAGGAAAAGATCGACCCGGTCACGGGCAAGGCCAGCCGCGCCATCATCGAGTCCAAAGTCGGTGATGTCCGGCCGCGGATTTCAATCAAGGACGCATCCAATCGGACCGCGACCCTGCCGGATTCTTCTGCACCGGCTCGGTATCATCTGCCGGTGGAAGCGGTCCTCATGGTTGAAGAGCATGATTCGGTCCAGGCCGGTGATGCCATTGCCCGTCTGCCACGGGCGACCACCAAGACCAAGGACATCACCGGCGGGCTTCCGCGGGTTGCAGAACTGTTCGAGGTGCGCAAACCTAAGGTGACGTCGGTGTTGAGTGAGATTGACGGATATGTCTCCATCTCCAAAGGGACCAAAGGCAAGCAGCGGGTGGTTATCCATCCAGTGGATGAGCAGGGAGACAAGAAAGAATACCTGATTCCCCGGGGCAAGCATCTGAATGTGTATGAAGGGGATTATGTCAAGGCCGGGGATCAGCTGGTTGCCGGGAGTGCAAACCCGCAGGATATTTTAAATATTAAAGGTGATATCGCACTGGCCAGCTATCTGGTGGATGAGGTTCAGGAAGTGTATCGCCTGCAGGGGGTCCGCATCAACGACAAGCACATCGAAGTGATTGTGCGCCAGATGATGCGCCGGGTGAAAATCACAGATGTGGGTGACACGGATCTGATTGTAGAAGAACAGGTGGATAAACTCCATTTTGCAGAAGTCAACCGCAAGGTGGTGGCTGAAGGCGGAAGACCGGCAACCGGTGAACCGCTGATCCTCGGGATCACGAAAGCATCGCTGGCCACGGATAGTTTTATTTCCGCAGCATCCTTTCAGGAGACCACCAAGGTGCTGACTGATGCGAGTATCCGTGGTGATATCGATACACTGCGCGGGTTGAAGGAAAACGTGATCATGGGGCGGCTGATACCGGCAGGTACCGGTATCCGGCAGTATCATCAGGTTGGAATACAGGCCGATGTCGAGGCGATAGAACCGATTCCGGATGGACTCGACTAAGGACGTTTTAAAATATATTGACACGTAATTGGCTTGGGTTTATAATGCCGCATTTTGTCGGGCTAGTGGACGCTATTTAAAAGGAGTTTGGACGAAAAATGCCAACGATTAATCAACTTGTGCGCTTTGGCCGCAAGCGGGCGGTCAAGAAGAATTCAACGCCGGCCCTCAAGGGCGGGCCGCAGAAAAGGGGGGTGTGTACACGTGTTTACACCTCAACGCCGAAGAAGCCGAATTCGGCGCTCCGGAAAGTTGCCCGTGTACGGTTGACAACCGGTGTTGAAGTGACGGCCTATATCCCGGGGATGGGTCATAACCTTCAGGAGCACTCGGTTGTTCTGGTACGTGGCGGTCGTGTGAAGGACTTGCCGGGTGTACGGTATACCATTGTCCGCGGTACGCTGGATACACTGGGGGTCGAAGACCGTCGACAGGGACGCTCGAAGTATGGCACACGCCGTCCCAAGTAACAGGCTGTCATCCCCCGCTGTGCCGGGCGTTGCAGTTTTTAATGAATGAAATGGTGAGTAAACAATGCCAAGAAGAAGAGAAGTTCCTCAACGGATTGTTATTCCGGATTCAAAGTATGGTAACAAGCTTGTGGCCCGGTTTATCAAGAGCATTATGAAGGATGGAAAAAAGAGTACAGCAGAGCGCGTGCTCTATTCTGCGTTTGACATGATTGAGGCAAAGTCAGGCCAGCCTCCTGTCGACGTCTTTGAAAAGGCGATGAATAATGCCATGCCAGCGATTGAAGTCAAGTCCCGCCGGGTGGGCGGTTCCACCTATCAGGTGCCGACGGAGATTCGTCACAGTCGCCGGACCGCACTGGCCATCCGCTGGCTGATCAACTACGCCCGGAACCGGAATGAAAAAGGCATGGCAAGCAAGCTGGCTGCCGAACTGCTTGATGCGGCCAATGAACGGGGCGGCGCTGTGAAAAAGCGTGAAGATACCCACAAGATGGCCGAAGCGAACAAGGCGTTTGCCCATTACCGCTGGTAATATGGTGAATGCACGGCTCCGGGTGCCATCCCGATGATCCCGCTCGCAACCGAGAATGACGGGAATTTGAGGTCAGGGTGTGATGGATCCTTGAAACCGGGGCTGACATGGCGGTGTCTGTCCGGAAGATGACCAGCCAGGCGGCTGCAACCCCCAGGCTGGAGAAACGGGTCAGACGCCGCATCGGTTTTTTAGCCGATGGTATGGAAAACCGCGGTTGACGGTAGAAATGTAGAACAAGTAAAGGGTTAGGTACACCATTATGATGATGAATACCAAGATTCGAATCCGCCTGCGTGCATATGATCACAAATTGCTGGATCAGTCTGCGCTGGATATCGTGGATACGGCCAAAAAAACAGGCGCCAAGGTGGTCGGGCCGGTTCCGCTGCCGACACGGACCAATAAATTTTGTGTGCTGCGGTCACCGCATGTGAATAAAAAATCCCGTGAGCAATTTGAAATCCGTACACACAAACGGTTGCTGGATATTATGGAACCCACGCAGCAGACCGTGGATGCCCTGATGAAGCTCGACCTTTCGCCAGGGGTTGATGTTGAGATTAAACTGTAGCGGGTGACAGGGGAAAGACGCATGAGTACAGGAATCATTGGAAAAAAACTGGGCATGACCAGTGTCTATGATGCCGACGGAAAAAATGTACCGGTTACCGTCGTTCAGGCAGGCCCCTGCGTGGTAACGCAGATCAAGACGGATGCGGTAGATGGTTACACCGCCTTGCAGCTGGCCTTTGATGAAAAAAAGGAAAAGCGCGTCACAAAGCCGCTCCAGGGGCATTTTGCCAAGAGTGGTGACAAGTGCTACGCCAAAGTGAAGGAATTTCGTCTTGACGATGCGGCAGGCTTTGAACTGGGACAGGCGGTTACCGTCGACATGTTCGAAGTGGGTGAAAAAGTGGATGTGACCGGAACGAGCAAGGGGCGCGGGTTTTCAGGTACTGTTAAACGCCACGGATTCCAGCGTGGTCCCGAAACGCACGGTAGCCGGAACCATCGCGCACCGGGGTCCATCGGGTGCAGCGCCTATCCTGCGCGCGTCATGAAGGGGAAACGGCTTCCCGGACAGTACGGCGGGGATCGCAAGACGGTTCAGAACCTTGAGGTGGTTGCCGTAAGACCCGAAGATCATGTCATTCTCGTTAAGGGCGCCGTACCGGGAGCCAACAAGGGGTACGTCGAAATTAAGAAGAAAAAGAAATCCTGATACGCAGACCGCCGATCGAATGCAGCGGTTTACGGATGGATGGCGAGGAAATTATGGCTGTCGTTGATGTGCGAAATACAAATGGGGATAAGGTATCTGACCTGGAAGTGTCGGATGCGGTCTTCAATGTTGAAGTTAAGACCAGTGTGCTTCATGATATTGTGAAAATGCAACTGGCCAAGCGGAGAGCCGGCACCGCTTCAGTAAAAAGCCGGGGAGAAGTGAAGGGGAGCACCCGGAAGCTGTTTCGCCAGAAAGGTACCGGGAATGCACGCCCGGGCAGCATCAAATCACCGCTGAGAAATGGTGGTGGTGTGATATTTGGCCCTCAGCAGCGTTCGTACGCGTACAAGCTGCCGAAAAAAGTGATGCGCCTTGGCCTCAGGATGGCACTGTCAGGAAAACTTAAGGCCAGCGAACTCATCGTTCTGGATGCATTTCAGCTGGATGCAGTGAAAACCCGTGAATTTGTCAAAATTGCCGCAGGGCTGAACCTTGAGAATGCCTTGATCGTTGTGGATGGTCAGGATAAAACCCTGGAGCTTTCGGCACGAAACGTGCCGAATGTGAAAGTGATTCGGGTTGAAGGCCTGAACGTTTACGATATCCTGAAGCATAAGAACCTGGTCATGCTGGCGCCGGCCGTTAAAACGGTTGAAGGGAGGCTGAGCTGATGAGTGTTTATGATATGATCCGGAGACCGTTGGTTACGGAAAAAACCACGCTCCAGAAGGAATTGTACAATCAGGTTTCTTTTGAAGTCGATATCAAGGCGAATCGCGTCGAGATCAAAGATGCCATTGAACGGATTTTCAAAGTACGGGTCAAGTCCGTTCGGACCCTGCAGGTTGAAGGCAAGGTAAAACAGCGGGGACGCATTCTTGGCAAACGGAAAAACTGGAAGAAAGCGATCGTTACGTTGATGCCCGGTGAGCGGATCGAGTTCTTTGATGGTGTATAAGGCAGGAGTAGATAATGGCTATTAAAAAATCAAAACCAAGATCACCTGGCCGCCGTTTTCAGGAGTATTCGGCCTTTGACGATATTACGACGAATCAGCCGGAAAAACGGTTGCTTCGGAAGATCAAGAAGACCGGCGGCCGGAATGCCAACGGTCGCATCACCTGCCGTCATCGGGGAGGGGGGCACAGTCGTCAGTATCGTATTATCGATTTCAAACGTGACAAGGACGGGATTCCCGCAAAGGTTGCGACCATCGAGTACGATCCGAACCGCAGTGCCCGTATCGCCCTGCTGCATTATGTGGATGGCGAAAAACGGTATATCCTGGCACCCCGCTATCTGACGGTTGGCACCATGGTACAGTCCGGGCCGGATGCAGACATCAAGCCCGGTAACGCGCTGCCACTGTATGCCATTCCTCAAGGTACGCGGATTCACAACATTGAGCTGAAAATCGGCAAGGGCGGTCAGATTGTTCGCAGTGCCGGTGGCTTTGCACAACTGGTTGCCAAGGAAGGTGATTACGTGCTGGTGAAACTGCCGTCGGGCGAAGTCCGTATGGTGCACGGCCGGTGCCGCGCAACCATCGGTCAGCTGGGCAATACCGAGCATGACAGCATTTCTCTGGGTAAAGCCGGGCGTTCACGCTGGAAAGGCCGCCGTCCGCAGGTTCGCGGTGTGGCCATGAACCCGGTCGATCACCCCATGGGTGGTGGGGAAGGTCGTTCGTCCGGTGGGCGTCATCCATGTTCTCCCTGGGGAACGCCGAGCAAAGGTTACCGTACACGTAAGAAGAGTAAACCCAGTAACCGGTACATCGTAAAACGGCGCAACAGCTAAGCCGGCCGGAGGAGACACAGATGCCACGTTCGTTAAAAAAAGGTCCCTTTGTGGACGACAACCTGATGAAAAAAGTATGGGTCGCGCAGGAAAGCCGGTCAAATAAAGTGATCAAAACCTGGTCACGGCGTTCCACGATTATCCCCGAGATGGTGGGGATGACATTTGCGGTACACAACGGGAAAAAATTCGTCCCTGTGTTTGTCACCGAGAATATGGTCGGTCACAAGCTGGGCGAGTTCTCACCGACCCGGACGTTTTACGGACATGCCGGCGATAAAAAGTCGAAATTGAAAAAATAACAGGTGAAGGTGATATTATGGAGGTTAAAGCGGTTACCAGATTCGTACGAATCTCTCCCATGAAGGTCCGCAGGGTGGTAGATGTCGTAAAGGGTGAGCCCGTTGAGATGGCGTTGAACAGTTTGAAGTTTATGCCCCAGAAAGCGGCAGGTATCCTTTCAAAAACGTTGAAATCCGCAGTTGCCAACGCCGACCACAACGCAGATCTTGATATCGACGACCTGATTGTTAAAAACGTTCTGGTCGATCAGGGACCCACTCTGAAACGCTTCCGTGCCCGTGCACGCGGCAGAGGGTCTCGTATTCTGAAACGCACCAGCCACATCACCGTGATTGTGGCCGACGAGGCGAAGTAAAGGGAGGTAGAAGCGTGGGCCAGAAAGTCAATCCGATCGGATTACGGTTGGGAATTATTAAAACCTGGGAGTCTCGGTGGTACGCCGGCAAGAATTACGCGAATTTTATTCAGGAAGACTTCAAAATTCGGAAGTTCTTGAAAAAGAAACTCTATCACGCGGGGGTTTCCCGAATTGAAATTGAACGCTCGTCCAAGCGCGTTCGCCTCCGCATCCACACGGCGCGTCCGGGGATCGTCATCGGGAAAAAAGGCGCAGAGATTGCGGTGCTCAAACAGGACCTAGCAAAGCTGATCTCTCAGGATATTCTCATCGATATCCAGGAAGTGCGCCGTCCGGAGCTGGATGCGCAGCTGGTTGCCGAAAACGTGGCCACGCAGCTGGAACGCCGGGTGGCATTCCGTCGCGCAATGAAACGTTGTGTGACGTCATCCATGCGGTTTGGTGCAAAAGGGGTGAAAATCATCTGCGCCGGTCGCCTGGGTGGGGCGGAAATGGCCCGTACCGAGTGGTACCGCGAGGGTCGTGTTCCCCTTCATACGTTCCGTGCCGACATCGACTACGGATTTGCGGAAGCACAGACAACTTATGGAGTCATTGGCATAAAAGTCTATATTTTTAAAGGTGAGATCCTGAAAAAAGAAGAGATGCAGGTTGCCAATGTAAAGGCTGTAGGAGAAAAGGGTTATGCTGACTCCCAAGAAGGTTAAGTTCAGAAAGCAACAGCGCGGCCGGATGCAGGGGACGGCTCAGGCCGGAAATGCACTCAACTTCGGTGAGTTCGGGCTGCAGGCTGTTGAGTGCGGTTATATCAATTCACGTCAGATCGAAGCCGCCCGTATCGCCATGACCCGTCATGTCAAGCGTAGCGGGAAAATGTGGATTCGGTTTTTCCCGGACAAGCCGGTTACCAAAAAACCTGCCGAAGTACGGATGGGTAAAGGTAAGGGGCCGACGGATGCGTGGGTTGCAGTGATCAAACCTGGCCGGATTCTGTATGAAATGGAAGGTGTGCCCCGGGAGCTGGCCATGGAAGCCTTGCGGCTGGCAGCACACAAGCTGCCGATCAAGACCAAGTTCGTGGAGAGGGGGCCGTTCTAATGAAGGCAGAAAAAATGCGGGAACTCGGTACCGATGAACTGATGGCCAGACTGGCTGCGAAAAAGCAAGAACATTTCAACCTGAGGTTCCAACTGGCCACGGGCCAGCTTGAGAAAACCTCGCAGCTGAAACAGGTCAAACGTGAAATCGCCAGGATTGCAACGGTAATCCGGGAAACCGATCTAAAAAATAAAAGTGAATAAGACCTATGAAAAATCGTGGAATGAAGAGGCAGTTGGTCGGGAAAGTCGTCAGCAATAAAATGGACAAGACGGCGGTGGTGCGAGTGGAGCGCAAGGTAAAGCATCCGCTGTACAAAAAATATGTTCGCCGCAGTATCAAATTTGCTGCGCATGATGAACAAAACGACTGTAACATCGGCGATACCGTTCTTATTACCGAATCTCGGCCCTTGAGCAAGTCCAAGCGGTGGCGGGTCAGTAAAATTGTCGAAAAAGCAGTTTGATGGACAAAGGGATAAAAGATGATTCAGGCAGAAACTCGATTAACGGTAGCCGACAACTCCGGTGCAAAAGAACTTTACTGTATTAAAGTGCTGGGCGGTTCCAAACGTCGGTATGCCAGTGTCGGTGACATTGTTGTGGTCGCCGTCAAGGAAGCGATTCCGGCATCCAAGGTGAAAAAAGGTGATGTGGCCAAGGCGGTGATCGTTCGCACGAAAAAAGAGATTGCCCGTCCTGACGGTTCGCGTATCCGGTTCGATGATAACTCGGCCGTCCTGATCAACCAGAACAAGGAACCGATTGGAACGCGTATTTTTGGTCCGGTCGCCCGGGAGCTTCGTGCCAAGAAGTTCATGCGCATCATCTCGCTGGCACCGGAAGTCCTCTAAAGTCCGGTACGCGTTAAGTGGAGAAGTGAAAATGAAGATCAAATCTCGCATCAAGAGAGACGATAAAGTTAAGATCATCGCTGGCAAGGATAACGGTAAGATCGGGCGGGTATTGCGCGTTGATCGTAAGCAGGGTCGCGTTACGGTCGAAAACCTCAATATGGTGAAGCGGCATACCAAACCGAATCTTCAGAATGCGCAGGGGGGAATCATTGACAAGGAAGCACCCATGGATATTTCCAATGTGATGCTTGTCTGCAACGCCTGCCTGCAGCCTGTCCGTATTAAGATGAAGTATCTGGAGGATGGGAAGAAAATCCGGGTATGTCGCAAGTGTAACGAAGCGATCGACGCTTAATCGGTTCGTTACAGGAGGAAAATGATGTCGACACTGAAATCGCGTTATAAAGAAGAAATTGCCCCGAAACTTCGGGAAGAATTCGGCTACAAGAGCCCGATGCAGATTCCCCGGCTGGAAAAAGTGGTACTGAACATGGGCATTGGGCAGGCGATCAATAATATCAAACTGCTGGACTCAGCAGCGGATGAACTGGCAAAAATTGCCGGCCAAAAGCCGGTGATCACCCGTGCGAAAAAATCCATTGCGGCATTCAAACTTCGTGAAGGCATGCCCATTGGATGCATGGTCACCCTGCGCAGAGCGAAAATGTATGATTTTCTGGAACGCCTGATCAATCTGTCGCTTCCTCGTATCCGTGACTTCAGGGGCATTTCGGGTAAAGCCTTTGACGGTCATGGGAACTACACCCTGGGAATCAAAGAACAGATTATCTTTCCGGAAATTGACTATGACAAGATTGATCAGATCAAAGGTCTGAACATTTCCATTGTCACGTCTGCCAAGACAGATGCAGAAGCCAAAATGATGCTGAAACTGATGGGCATGCCCTTCCGGAATTAGCAAATTGCGTGTAACAGACCGGTGCAGGATCCGAGGCGGTCCCCCCGGGTAAAAGGAGGAAGCGTTGGCTAAAAAATCAATTATTGCAAAAGCGGCCCGCCAGCCCAAGTTCACTGTCCGGGCGTATAATCGGTGCACGCTTTGCGGTCGTCCCAGAGGTTTTTTGAGGAAATTCGGCATCTGCCGTATCTGTTTCCGTCAGCTTGCATCTGCAGGTAAACTTCCGGGCGTAACCAAGTCGAGCTGGTAGGCTCACGACGTCAAGCGGTTTTAATAATTAATCTTTAAGAATAACGGAGAGAATCATGGCAATGAGTGATCCTATTGCGGACATGTTGACACGGATCCGTAATGCAGGAAAAGCGAAGTTTGCCAGCGTTGATGTTCCCGGTTCCAAGCTGAAAGAGGCGCTGGCCCGGGTAATGCAACGGCAAGGATACATTCGGAATTTCAAAGTGATTGAGGATGACAAACAAGGCGTTATCCGTATTTATTTGAAATATGATCAGGATCAGCAGCATGTGATCTGGGGTCTGAAGCGGGTCAGCAAGCCCAGCCGCCGGATGTACGTCAAAGCGAAGGACATCAAGCCGGTGATGAACGGTCTCGGGGTGTCCGTCCTTTCGACATCAAATGGCATTTTAACGGATAAAGAAGCACGCCAGGCGAACATTGGCGGTGAAGTGATCTGCAATATCTGGTAGCGTGGGGGACGTTATGTCGCGTATTGGAAAAAAACCGATTCAGATTCCGGAAAAGACCGATGTAACGATTACCGGTGATAAGGTGGTCGTCAAAGGCAAAAACGGAACCTTGGAATGCAACATCCATCCCTCGGTGGCCGTGAATGTTTCCGAGAATGAGGTACGTGTGGAAATTGTCGGTACCGAACGCAAGGTGAATGCGTATCAGGGGATGGTCCGCGCACTGATCAACAATATGGTCGTCGGTGTGACGACCGGGTTTGAACGGACCCTGGAAATGAACGGTATCGGTTATCGTGCTGAAGTGAGCGGAAAAAAATTGGTTCTGAACCTGGGATACTCACATCCCGTCGATTATCCGCTGCCCGAGGGCGTCACGGCGGCTGTGGACAGAAATACGATTAAACTTTCGTCGATTGATAAGCAGTTGCTGGGTCAGACCGCAGCTGAAATTCGTGCCCTGCGCCCGCCTGAGCCCTACAAGGGAAAGGGGATCAAATACGCGGAAGAGCACATTCAGCGTAAAGCCGGTAAAACAGGCGCCAAGTAAACAAATTGGCTTGTTTTTCCATGACGGTTTTGTCATGATGAGCCGCTTTTTTTGCGGATACCGAACATAAAGGTTGAGACATGAAAACAAAAGAAAAAAAGATACAGCGCATGAAGCGCAAGAAACGGATCCGGAAACGGATGTCCGGTACGGAAGACCGGCCCCGTCTCTCGGTTTTTCGAAGCAGCAAGCATATTTATGCTCAGGTAATTGATGATACCTGCGGGTGTACGCTTGTTTCAGCGTCTACGGTTGAAAAAGACATGAAGGCGGAAACATTTGAGAATAAAATCGCCAAGGCGACAGCGGTTGGTAAACGGGTAGGGCAGCGTGCAGCCGATAAAGGCATCAAGCAGGTTGTCTTTGATCGTAACGGTTTTATGTACCACGGCCGAGTGAAAGCTGTTGCAGATGCCGCTCGTGAAGCCGGGCTCGATTTCTAGTGAAGGAGGCAGACTCTTGTTGAAGAAAGAGGTTGAAGAAAAACAATTGATCGACAAGGTCGTTCACATCAACCGTGTCGCCAAGGTTGTCAAGGGTGGTCGCCGGTTCAGTTTCAGTGCCATCGTAGTCGTGGGGGACGGTGAGGGTAAAGTGGGATTCGGTCTGGGTAAGGCTGCCGAAGTTCCTGAAGCGATCCGTAAAGGTGTTGAAAAGGCCAAAAAGAACATGGCCCCTGTGGTGCTGGTAGACGGTACGGTTCCGTACGAAGTGATCGGCCGATACGGTGCAGGTAAAGTGATGCTCAAGCCGGCGTCCAAAGGTACCGGTCTTATTGCCGGGGGTGCGGTGCGTGCGGTTCTGGAAGCAGTCGGCGTGACAGATATCCTGACAAAATGTATGGGATCCAATAACCCGCATAATGTTGTCAAGGCAACAATTGAAGGCCTTACGGGCCTTCAAGACAAAGCGGCTGTGGCGGCGCGTCGGGGCTTGGACATCAATGATATTTAACGGCCGTCTGCCGTTAGCAATAAATTGAGGATACGCAAAATGGCTGGAAAATTGCAGATAACCCTTGTCCGCAGTATGATCGGACGGCCGGAAAAGCATCGAAAAGTCCTGGCAGGCATGGGACTGACCCGAATGCATAAGACCGTTTCGCTGGAAGATACCCCTGCGGTTCGCGGAATGATCAATAAAGTGGTTCACATGGTTAAAGTCGAGGAGGCAAACACATGAAGCTGAATGAGTTGGCCCCTGCAAAAGGTTCGAAAACGGCACGCAAGCGGCGGGGCAGAGGCCCTGGATCCGGTAACGGCACCTATGCGGGTAGAGGTCTCAAGGGGCAGAATGCACGCAGTGGTGGCGGTGTCCGGCCGGGTTTCGAAGGCGGTCAGATGCCGATTCACCGCCGTCTGCCCAAACGTGGATTTACCCATATCTTCAAGAAAACGTACGCTGTCATCAATGTCGCTGATTTGGCGCGTTTTGACGCTGGTGCGGTGATTGATGAGGCATCGCTTATTGCAACCGGGCTGGTAAAGGGGCGCCGTGACGGTCGCCGTGACGGCGTTAAGATTCTCGGCAATGGTGAGATCTCAGCAGCCCTGACCGTTAAAGGCTGCCTGCTGAGTCAGAGTGCGAAACAGAAAATCGAAGCGGCAGGCGGGACAGTAGAGTAGAGGATTGATTTCATGTCGGACACCGCAATTCAGAATATATTCAAGTTGCCTGAGCTGAAGCGACGGATTTTTTACACCTTTGCCCTGTTGTTTGTTTACCGGATCGGGGTTCATGTGCCCACACCTGGTATTGACGGGGATGCATTGTCTCAGTTGTTCGCCACCCAGGGGGGCATCCTTGGGATGTTCAACATGTTTTCGGGTGGGGCGCTCGAACGATTGTCGGTATTTGCCTTGGGCATCATGCCGTATATCAGTGCCTCCATTATCCTTCAGCTGCTTACCGTGGTGATACCGCACCTTGAGCAGCTGTCCAAGGAAGGCGAACAGGGCCGGAAAAAAATCACGCAGTACACCCGATATGGAACGGTACTGCTCAGTGTGATTCAGGGATTTGGGATCAGTCTTGGCCTGGAGACCATGACCTCTCCGGGTGGGGCTGCCATTGTTCTGGAACCGGGGTGGGGCTTTCGTATCATGACAGTGATCACCCTGACGGCGGGAACTGCCTTTATTATGTGGTTGGGCGAGCAGATTACGGAACATGGGATCGGCAATGGTATTTCCCTGATCATTTTTGCCGGTATTGTCGCGCGGATGCCGACGGCGACCGGTAATACTTTCCGTCTGCTCTCCACCGGTGAGATGAATATCTTCACGGTTGTTGTGCTGGTGGCACTGATGGTTGCCGTGGTTGCTTTTATTATTTTTGTTGAACAGGCGCAGCGCCGGATTCCGGTGCATTACGCCAAACGGATGGTCGGACGCAAGATGTATGGTGGGCAGACATCGCATTTACCATTGAAAATAAATACATCTGGTGTTATACCTCCTATTTTTGCATCATCGATTATTATGTTCCCCACAACGCTGGCGGGATTTATCGATGTGCCGGCCATGAAGGCGGTTGCCGATTTCATGCGTCCGGGGAGCATTCTGTACGAACTCTGTTTTGTCGGCTTTATCTTCTTTTTCTGTTTTTTCTATACAGCCATCATGTTCAATCCGGATGATGTGGCGGAAAACATGAAAAAGAATGGGGGGTATATCCCCGGATATCGACCGGGTAAGCGGACCGCTGAATACATTGACCGTGTCCTGACGCGTATTACTGTGGGCGGGGCAACATATGTATCGGCTGTGTGCGTGCTGCCGTCGATATTGATCACCCAGTTTAATGTACCGTTTTATTTCGGCGGTACGGCACTGCTGATCGTTGTGGGGGTGTCCATTGATACGGTTGCGCAAATCGAATCGCATTTGCATGTCCGGAATTATGAAGGATTTTTAAAGCAGTCGAAAATACGCGGTCGTCGATAACCGGCGAATATCAATAGCAGAGTGATTTTATTTTAGGGTATTGGGTTAGTCGCAGGAGGCAAGAAGGGATGGCTAAAGAAGAGCCGATCAAAGTGCAGGGTAAAGTGCTGGAGACTTTGCCCAACGCAATGTTCAAGGTGGAGTTGGAAAACAAGCATCAGATACTTGCACACATTTCCGGTAAAATGCGGATGCATTTTATCAAGATTCTGCCGGGTGATACGGTAACGGTAGAACTGTCGCCCTATGATCTCACGCGGGGGCGGATCACCTATCGTTCAAAATAACCTTCTGGGCTGGCTGGTAACAGTGGTAATGCCTAACAATGACGAGGAATAAACAATGAAAGTCCGGGCTTCAGTTAAAAAGATGTGTAAAGACTGTAAAGTGATCCGCCGAAACGGTGTGGTACGGGTCATTTGCGTAAACAAACGTCATAAACAACGTCAAGGATAGGGGGATTTATTTTGGCACGTATAGCTGGCGTTGATTTACCCAAAAGCAAGCGGATCGAAATCGCATTAACCTATATCTATGGTATCGGCCGCAGCTGTTCCCAGGAAATTCTGGAAAAGCTTGAAATTGATCCGAATACCAAAACCGATCGACTGACGGATGACGAAGTTAACAAGATTCGAAAGCTGATCGATACGGAATATAAGGTGGAAGGTGAACTTCGGACGGAAGTCTCCATGAACATCAAACGATTGATGGATCTTGGCTGTTACCGCGGCCTTCGCCACCGTAAATCGCTCCCGTGCCGGGGCCAGCGTACGAAAAACAACTCGCGTACGCGTAAAGGACCCAAGCGCACGGCTATCAAGAAGAAAAAGTAATTTGAATCGATTGACACGTCATCTATAAAGATAGGGAAAAAAAATGGCACGACCGAAGACTCGCTCGAAGAAAAAGGTAAAAAAGAATATATCCAGCGGCGTCGTTCATATCCAGTCGACTTTCAATAATACTATTGTTACGGTTACCGATCCTGTTGGCAATACCATCTCTTGGGCGAGCGCCGGGATGCAGGGTTTTAAGGGGTCCCGTAAAAGTACTCCGTTTGCTGCCCAGATGGCGGCTGAAGATGCGGCAAAGAAAGCCATGGAACATGGTATGAAGACAGTGGAAGTATATGTGAAAGGCCCCGGACCGGGCCGAGAGTCTGCATTGCGGGCACTTCAGTCCGCTGGATTCAATATTTCCTTTATACGAGACGTGACGCCCATCCCCCACAACGGATGCCGTCCACCCAAACGCCGTCGCGTATAAATGTTACCGATAATGATCACTTACCTGACATCCGCAGTGTCGCACCGGATGCATGTACAGGAGGAAACAATTGGCACGTTATAGAGGATCTGTCTGCCGCATCTGCAGACGCGAGAATATGAAACTTTTTCTGAAAGGCGACCGCTGCTATTCAGACAAGTGTGCATTTGACCGCAGAAGCTACGCACCGGGTGAGCATGGACAAGGTCGGGTGAAGTTTTCCGATTACGGTGTACAGCTTCGCGAAAAACAGAAGGTAAAACGTCTGTACGGCCTTTCTGAAAAACAGTTTCGACTGACCTTTGCACGGGCGGATCGGCAGAAGGGGATTACCGGTACAAACTTGCTGGGCCTGCTTGAAACCCGTCTTGACAACGTGGTTTACCGGCTGGGGTTTACCAACTCCCGTACACAGGGCCGCCACTTTGTGCGTCACAACCATTTTACCGTGAACGGTAAAAAGGTAAATATCCCCTCCTATGGTGTCAAAGCCGGGGATGTGATCGAAGTGCGTGAAAAGAGTCGTGCGGTTCAGGCTATTTCCGATGCAATGGGTGCGGTGGTCCGACGGGGGCTTCCGCAGTGGCTTGAACTTGAAAAGGATGCGTTCCGGGGTATCGTCAAATCCGTGCCGGCACGGGAAGATATTACACTTCCGATTCAGGAACAGCTCATTGTTGAATTGTACTCCAAATAATTCAGGGGTTTGGAGACGAAATTAAAACGATCGTTTATTGCGCAGCAACAGCCCTCATTTCATGCGGGCTTTCGCTGTTAACGACCCAGTGAAATCGGGAGCAAACGCTATATGTCATCTAACGAACTCATGTACAAGAACTGGCGGGATATGATCACCCCCGAAAAAGTTCACGTCACCAGTACGGCCGCCTATGGTAAATTTGTCTGCGAGCCTTTGGAGCGCGGATTCGGTATCACCATCGGAAATGCACTGCGCAGAATACTGCTGTCCTCCCTGCACGGCGCCGGTATTGTATCCGTTCGGTTCGATGATGTCCTCCATGAGTTCAGCGTCATTCCCAATGTGCTCGAAGATGTTTCCGAGCTGATTTTGAACTTGAAGGAAGTCAGGTTGCGCGTTCGGGATACGGAAACCCGGACCATCCGCATTGCATCCACTGGCCCGGGAATTGTGACAGCCGGGGATATGATCAGCGATGATGGCGCGGTGGAGGTTCTCAATCCCGAGCACCATCTGGCCACCTTGTATGAGGGGGCGGTACTGAACATGACGCTGACCGTAAAAGTCGGCAAGGGCTATGCGCTTGCTGCGGCCAATATGGACCGTGAAGCACCGGTCGGAACCATTCCCATTGATGTGGTATTCTCTCCGATCAAACGGGTCAACTATCATGTTGGGAATGCCCGTGTCGGCCAGAAAACCGATCATGACAAACTGACGCTTGAGGTGTGGACAGACAACAGCATCAAGCCGGAGGATGCGGTTGCCTACGCGTCAAAAATTATGAAGGAACAGATGAACGCCTTTATCAATTTTGATGAAGAAAACGAACCGGAAGCATTCCGCGAGAACGATACGGATCAAAATCAGGAGTTCAACGAAAATCTTTATCGAAGCGTCGATGAGCTTGAACTTTCTGTTCGAAGTGCCAACTGCCTGAAAAATGCTGAGATCCATAAAATTTATCAGCTGGTTCAGAAAACAGAGAGCGAGATGCTGAAAACGAAGAATTTCGGCAGGAAATCTTTGAATGAGATCAAGGAGGTATTGGCGGAAATGGGCCTTTCACTGGGAATCAAACTCGAAGGATTTGTGCCGCCGCCTGAAGACACCGTTGAGGAAGGGGAATAGGACGCCAATGCGACATCGTAAAGCTACTTTAAAATTAAATCGTACATCCAGTCATCGGAAAGCCATGTTCCGGAATATGGTGACTTCGCTGCTGAAGCACGGTCGTATTCAGACCACCGATGCCAAAGCCAAGGAACTTCGGCGCTGGGCCGACAACATGATTACCCTGGCCAAAAAAGGGGATCTTTCCGCCCGCAGGCGTGCCTTGGCGGTTATTCGCGAAAAAGCGGTGGTTCATCAGTTATTCGCGGAAGCGCCCGCACGTTTCAGCGGTCGTAACGGCGGGTATACGCGTGTGATCAAAATAGGGTTCCGTCCGGGAGATGCGGCGCCCATTTCTATGGTCGAGCTTGTGGATGAACCTGTCGGTGAGGGTGCAGCTGAAACATCTGACTGATCCGTCCGTGACGGCAATTTTGTTCAGCGTATGGACCGGAGTTAACTTTTAAGAAGACCCCATCAGATAACTGATGGGGTTTTTATTTATGCACCACGGTTGAAACTGGATTCCGGGTATTCGATTCTGCGTTCCATTAAATAATTCTTCCCGTTGCTGCAGGATACCGCCGATAATGGTATGATTTTTGAATAATTCGTAGGTGTATACAGAAAGAACCGCGTGTCCATTGGGAATAAATGAGAGATGTGTCTCTAATGGATACAAAACCGTATCATATATTAGCGAATATCCGATTCAAAAAGTTACAAGGAGAACATCATGGTCGAGCCCAAAGATATGTATCAGTGTCAAATGGCCAATTGTGGCTATATCTATAATCCAGACAAAGGGGATCGAAAGGGTAAGATTCCCAAAGGAACCGCCTTTGATGAGCTACCCGATGATTGGAAATGTCCTGTTTGCGGGGCATCCAAAAAAGCGTTTAAGCCATTGGGTTAAGGGCGCCGCGACGATTGGATCGCTGACTTCCAGACTTTTTTAATAACCCAACGGGCACTGTTATTCTGGGGAAAAGCGGGGTAGGCAAACCCCCTTGTATTTATGGAGGTTTTCATGGCGTTTGGCGCGGCCGCATTGGTCGCGCCTCCCGTCCTTTAACAGGCTTGCCTTCGGGTTATCCCTCCTGTTTTCTGTCTTGGCCCGCCGGTCCACCAAACCCGGTGCTGTTACCGCAATGATGGCTGCAATGGCGGTGCGGAACCTGGAGCGTGCCCCTGGTATCGGGTCAGTCCATCTGTTCCCAATTAAACGCGGTGATATTGCGCTCTGTACTGGAAAAACACATCCCGATTCCAAAAACTTTTTTATGGGTACCTGTGTATTTCTGGGCATATCCGCGTTCCCGGATCTGGCCCAGGGCCATCCCTTGCTCATCCACCTTGAATTCCAGGATATAGACCGCATCGTCCAGCTCAATGCTCATGTCTATCCGGCCCTTATGGGTGCATTCCTCCACGCGTACCACAAGGCGGAAGGAGGCAATGAAGGCGTAGAGGACACTGGCATAAAACCCCTCGTACCGGCTGATCTCATTGCCGGTAAAATTGAGGTAGGGAATGGCGGCAAACAGGGCAGAAACCACGCCGTGAAACGCCTCAAGATCGCCTGTCAGCAAGGCTTCATATCCCTTCATT
>PDWJ01000272.1_pt1 | contig 81999 bp, 66 predicted proteins | sample 1430881 | NCBI WGS metagenome assembly PDWJ01 (sample SAMN01162460, study PRJNA174530) | Oral metagenome, whole genome shotgun sequencing project. | biome: Marine environment; feature: Marine mammal; material: Swab sample of the gingival sulcus; isolation source: swab sample of gingival sulcus...
CTTGTCGTGCTCCACCGTCTTCGTGATATCATCCGTTTTGCCGTTTAGCTCGCCACCACCTAGGTCAAAGGTCACCGTGTGCGTCACCGGCGTGGTACCACCGCCACCGCCAGAGCCACCTGCGGACTCCCACTGGGCCGTAATCGTGATGTCCTCCGTCACCGGCGCATCGAACTTGTACTCAGCACCACTCTTGAACCAACCCTTGAAGGTATAACCCGACTTGGTCGGCTCGCCCGGGTTATCGACGGCCTCGCCGTGCTCCACCGTCTTCGTGAAGCTACCGGTCTTACTGCCCAGCTCGCCGCCATCCAGCTCAAAGGTCACCGTGTGCGTCACCGGCGCGGTACCACCGCCACCGCCCGAACCCTTAGCCTTCCAAACGGCCACCACACGCATATCGCTCACGATCTTTGTGCTGAACGTAAATGGACCCTGCGGCCCACCTGGCGCACCACCTACCCAGCCTAGGAAATCAAAACCATCCTTCGTCGGCACACCCGGATCCGCCATCACCTCGCCGTGACGAACCTCCTGGCTAAAGCCGGGGGTTCGGCCGGGCAGCTCGCCACCATCCAGATTGACAGACACCCAGTGCGTCGTGGGCTTCGCAACCTCCCACTTAGCCTTGATGGTGATGTCCTCCGTCACCCTAGTGGTTGCAAATACATACGCCGCCCTCTCACCCAGCTTGAACCAGCCCTTGAACGTATGCCCCTTCTTAGTCGGCGTACCCGGATGGCCCACCGCGTAGCGGTGCTTAATCCTCTCAGTGAAGGTGCCAGTCCGGCCATCGGGCAGCTTGCCGCCATCCAGGTCGAAGGTCACCGTGTGCTCCTTGGGTTGCGCTTTCTGCCACACCGCAACAATGGTGAGGTCATCCGTTATGCTCTCGGCGAATGTGAACGACGAAGGGGCCATACCCGGCTTTTCGGCAAGCCAGCCCAAGAACTCATACCCCGCCTGGGTCGGCGTGCCCGGGTCGGCCAGCCTCTTGCCGTGCTCCACCTTCTCCGTGATGATGCCGCCGCGGCCATCGGGCAGCGTGCCACGGCCCAGATGGATGGTTACGGTGTGCTTCACCACCACCTTATCAATCACAACACGTCCCTTCACTACACTCCCATTCCTATCCACCACAGCCTTCTTGGCTTGGCTAAACTTCGCACCCACAGGCTCAATAATCCCGCAACCCTTGAGGTTCATTCGCTCCATGCCAAGGATACTAGTAGCCTCCACCCGCGCATTCCGGATAGTGAATACACTGCCACCGGAGACTCCAAAGTCGATACCTCCATGCTTTGCCTCCGCAATAACGGTACAACCGTCAATAATCAAATCATTACCAACACGTATTGCACCATTTCGATCTGAATTCCGATTCACAACCCGAAGGCTTCCTGACCCAAGGATGGTTGTCGTCGGTATAAACATAATAGGACCTGGAGAATCATCCGATTCCACTAGGTTGCTCCCTATCAGCTTCACTTTCAGGCCAGAAATACCAGTCAAAACACAATGGATCCCCTTCTTCTTAATGGTCGCCCCATTCAGCGTCAGCGTCTTGCTATTATCATCGTAGCTGACCTTGCCGCTCACGCCGGGGATTACGGATAGATCCTTTCGATTCTCTTCATCAACCTGTGTATTATTAACCCACAGGTCGTATTTCTTTATCCTATCAATCACCACTCTGAGCTCAGGCTCAGGGTCAGCCACTGCCGGATTAACTATCGTTGAATGCTTAAACGAGAACTTCCCGTATGACGGCTCTGCAATCTTGCAGCCATCAAGTTCCAGAGAAGTTATCCAAATAGCAGCATTTCCATAACCACGGCCCGAAGTAGCCTCTATTCTTGCATTTTTAACGGTTAGCTTCCCATCATGAAAGCCCTGAATCGCTCCGAACCTCCCTATTCCGCCAGACTTATTTTTCAGAACAAGATCACATCCATCGACAACTAAATCTCCATTAGATAGTGCTATGGGGTTATACTTAGTTGCTTCTACGAGTAGCTTACCACTCCCAGTGATTGTGGTTGTGGAACGCGGAACAGTAGAAACCCTAAACGACATATATCCCTTCACATAGTTATCGCCTTCCAGTACTATCCTTAATCCATCATCGATATAGCTATTGATTGCCCAATCAGCAGCCCCACCCCCAGCATCTATCCGTGCATCCTTCAGTATCAGCATATTTAGGTCAGAATCATATCTGACAGTCCCGCTCACTCCGGGGATTGCATCATGCAACCTATCCTTGTTCTCATCCGTCACTTCGATGTAATTGATGCGTAAATTATACTTCTTCCCCCACGCTCCCCCCGGCGCCAGCATCCCCAGCAGCAGCAGGGATAGCCAAAACAGTAGTCCTCTTCTCATCGCTAAAAATAGATATTTGGTAAAACAAAAAATCCTACATGCGCCAAAGGTAGCAAAAAACCATGCGCACATGCCACCGCGTTGACGAACGGTCGGCTTTCGTTGACCAAGCATCGCCTTTCGGCCGTGGCCGCGGGCCGAAGCGGGCGGTTTTCGGGTCGAGGAGCCCCGTCCCACGGGCGAATGGGCCCCGCTCCGGGCCGTGCGGGGGGCCGGGGCGTGGCCCGTGGGGCATCCGCGGAAATATTGTACCTTTGCCGATGGCTGGGCGGTAGGGGCCCGGCCGAGGTGTACACGAAACGACGAACAGGACATGCGCATCATCGTAGCAGGAATGGGGGCCGTGGGGAGGCATCTGGCCACCATGCTGGCCAACGGCAAGAACGAAATCATCGCGATAGACCTCCACGAGGACAATCTCAACAGCGTGCAGGACCACGCCGACCTGGTGACCATCGCGGGCTCGGTGACCTCCATCGGCGTGCTGAAGCGGGCGGAGGTGGAGCACGCCGACCTGTTCATCGCGGTGGCCAACCTGGAGTCGGTCAACATCACGGCCTCCATCCTGGCCAAGCAGATGGGGGCCAAGCGGGTGATCGCGCGCATCGACAACAACGACTACCTCAGGAGCGAGAACAGCGCGCTCTTCAAGAAGCTGGGCATCGACACGCTGATCTACCCCGAGAAGATGGCCAGCCAGGTGATCATCAACCTGCTGGACGAGAACGGCACGATGGAGTACGTCGACTTCTCGCAGGGGCGGCTGAGCCTGGCGGTGTTCAAGGTGGGGGAGAGCATGCCGCTGATCGGCCTCTCGCTCATGGAGATCGCGCAGGAGGCGACGGACATCCAGTACCGCATCGTGGCCATCACGCGCTACGGGGAGACCATCATCCCCGACGGGGAGGAGCGGCTGCACGAGGGCGACACGCTGCACGTGATCTCGGACCAGAAGGGCATCGAGCAGTGGCGCAAGTGGGTGGGCAAGGAGACCTCGGAGGCGGAGCGCATCATGGTGCTGGGGGCGAGCCGCATCGGGGTGCGGACCTGCCTGGACCTGGAGGGGGAGCTCGCCGAGATCAAGCTGATAGAGGGCGACCCGCAGAAGTGCCACCGCATCGACGACCTCTTCAAGCAGACCATCGTGCTCAACGGCGATGGGCGCGACACGGACTTCCTCATCGAGGAGGGCATAGAGGGGATGGATGCGTTCATTGCGGTGACGGGCAGCTCGGAGACCAACATCCTCACCTGCATGGCGGCGCGGCGGGCGGGGGTGCCCTACACCATCGCGGAGGTGGAGAACCTGGACTACATCCAGCTGGCCGAGAGCCTGGGCATCGACACCATCGTCAACAAGAAGCTCATCACGGCCTCGGCCATCTTCCGCTACACCCTGGGGGGCAACATCTCCAGCATGTACTGCATGACGGGCAGCGACGCGCAGGTGCTGGAGTTCGTGGCCAAGGACGGGGCGCGCATCACCCGGGGGCCCATCCGGGGCATCAAGTTCCCCAAGCAGGCCGTGGTGGGGGGCGTGATACGGGGCGACAAGGCCTTCATCGTGGAGGGTAGCAGCGAGATCCTGGCCGGCGACCGCGTCATCGTCTTCACCATGGAGGCCTGCGCGGAGAAGGTGGGCACCTTCTTCGCCTAGCCACCGGCGAGGCACGCCATAATAAGGTATACAACACGCCCGGCCCGTCGGGGCGCGGGGCCAACACTCAAGACATGGGAGATAAGCGCATGACATTCAGTACGGAGGAAATCGTGGCCGTCACCCGGCTCGTGAACGTGATGATAATGGCCGACGGCTCGGCCGACAAGCGGGAGGTCGGCACCCTGAGCCACGAGCTGGCGCGCCTGGGGGTGGGCCCGGAGCAGCAGCCCGGGGTGCTCGACACCGCCCTGGCCCTCAGGCCCGTGGATGCCGTGGCCCGGGTGGCCCGCATGGACCAGGAGCGGAAGCGCTACGTGAGCGCCTTCCTGGCCAACGCGATGATTAGCAACGGGGAGATCCACGATGCGGAGCTGGTGCAGTGGCGGCAGCTCACCCACCTCTGCGAGCTGCCGGAGATGAGCATCGAGCAGGCCCTGAGCTACCTCATCAAGCTGGGCGAGTAGGCCCGCGCTCCCCCACTCCGAGAACCAGGCCAGCACGCCATGGCCCGCAAGGAGAACCGCCCCCTGCTGCTCTACAAGGCCTCGGCCGGCACGGGCAAGACCTACACGCTGGCCCGGCGCTTCGTGGAGCTCTCCATCGTGCGGGGCGAGCCCTACGCCTTCGCGCGGATACTGGCCGTCACCTTCACCCGCAAGGCCACGGCCGAGATGAAGGCGCGCATCGTCCGCTTCCTCTCGAGCCTGCGCGACGACGACGACCCCCAGCTCATGGAGGGCATCATGGGCGGGCTGCGCAGCCGGGGGCTGGAGATATCGAAGCGCGGGGTGCAGGCGCGCGCGGGGGACACGCTCCACGCCATCCTGCACGAGTACTCCCGCTTCACCGTGTCGACCATCGACAGCTTCCTCAAGGACATGGCCACCTCGCTGTTCTGGGAGCTGGGCATCTCGCCGGAGGTGACGGTGCGCCTGGACGAGGAGCAGATGGTGGAGGAGGCGACCGTATCGCTGCTGCAGCACCTCGCGGGCGGGGAGGGGGACGAGGGTTCGCAGCATGAGGAGCTATACGCCCATCTGCGCGACATCCTGCACGAGCAGATGGCCGAACGGGGGAAGCGCACCCTCCTCGAGGAGCTCGGGCCGGTGGGGCGGGAGATTTTCCGCGAGCCCTTCGTGCGCAAATCGCGGGCCGAGCAGCAGGAGATGCTGAGGATGGAGGCCCGGCGGACGCTCAGGGAGCTGCTCCGGGCCGAGCGGGAGGAGGCCCGGCACGCCGTGGTCCGCGCATTCGGGGGCTTCATGGCGTACGTGAGGGAGCGGGGGTACGAGGGGGCGCTGACCGGCAGGAGGAAGGGGCAGTACTCCAAGCTCGGTAGCCACGATGAGGTGGACATGATGACGGAGGTGCCAAAAGCGCTCAAGGACGTGGAGGGGAATTTCACCAGGAGTCTGCCCCTCGCGGGGGAGGCCCGGGCTGAGTTCCTCGCCACGGTCGGTGCCATGCTGGGGGAGGCCCAGAGCGCCCTGATGAGCAAGTGGACCTACGATGCGGCCCTACAGTCCTTCGACCGCTTCGCCACCCTGGCCCACATCCGCGAGGAGCTGCTCCGCCTCGAGCGTGAGGGCGGGCAGCTGCCCCTGAAGGAGTTCAGCGTAATGCTCAACCAGCTCCGCGAGGGCGACGACCTCTCCTTCATCTTCGAGCGGATGGGCGTGCGCTACGACTCGCTCTTCATCGACGAATTTCAGGACACCAGCCGCCTGCAGTGGGACCTGCTCCGGCCACTGGTGGCCAACTCGGTCGGCAGCGGGCATCAATCCCTCATCGTGGGCGACGTGAAGCAGTCCATCTACCGCTGGAACGGGGGCGACTGGAAGATGCTGGGCGAGGAGGTGGCCCGAGACCCGGAGCTCGGCCGGGCGGTGGAGGAGATCCATCTGGAGGAGAACTTCCGCTCCGCCCCGGAGATCGTGGAGTTCAACAACCGGCTATTCGGGCAGCTGGGGGGGCAGTTCGAGGGGTACGTCAGCTCGCTGCTGAAGAAGACCGCGGGGATAGGGGAGCTGGACCACCTCCGGGAGGAGCTCATCGCCGGGGCGGACAGGCTGGCGACCACGGCCTACGCGCTGAGGGACAGGGCCCAGCGCCAGGGGGAGAAGGGCTACGTGGAGCTGACCTTCAGGCCGATGCCCCCGGGCCAATCCACCCCCGACGAGGAGGGGGAGACGGAGGGGGGCGCCGTGGAGTGGGCCACCGCGAAGGTGCGGGAGCTCATCCAGCGGGAGGGGGTGCGCCCGATGGACATCGCCGTCATCGTGCGCACCCGGGACATGGCCCGTCAGGTTGTGGCGCAGCTGCTGGCCATGCACCGGGCCGAGCCCATCGTGGCGGGCTTCTCGGTGGTCAGCCAGGACGGGCTGCAGCTCGCATCGTCCTACTCCGTGGGTCTGGCCCTGGCCGGGCTGCGCATCGTCGCCGGGCTGGGTACGGACATCGACCGGGGGCTCATCGCCTCCTTCGAGCGGCTCTCGCCCCACTGGGCGTGGTACCTCAAGCGGGGGCGGGAGGACGAGAGGGGCGCCGCGAGCCGGGCCATCTTCGGTAGGCTGCTCGAGCTCAAGGGCTACCCCCTCCTGGATGCCTTCGACCGCGTCTGCCGTCTCCTGGGCCTGCCCGAGAGCGCGGCGGAGAAGCCCTACCTCGACAAGCTGCGCGACATGCTCTACACCTACATGAAGGGCGAGAGCACCAGCATCGCCGCCTTCGTGCAGTGGTACGACACCTGCAAGGGGGGGGAGCAGACCATAGACCTGGTCCAGAGCGAGATGTCGGTGAACGTGCTGACGGTGCACAAGGCCAAGGGGCTGGAGTTCGAGGTGGTCCTATGCCCCGACGCCAACCTCCCGCTGCGCAACCCGTCCACCATGGCGCCGACGATATGGGCGGAGTCCACCTCCATCGCGGAGAGCCCGGCGCTGGACGGGAGGCTCTTCCCGGTCTCGGTGTCGACCAAGCACCTGCTCACGGGCTTCGGCGAGGCAGTGAAGGAGGATTTCTTCCTCCAGATGGTCGACGCGCTCAACGTCCTGTACGTGGCCTTCACCCGGCCCCGCGCCGCGCTCTACATCTACTACGAGATGCGGCTGAACGGCAAGGAGGGGGAGTACACGGTCAGGTCGGTGCCGAGGATATTCAACCAGCTGCTGCACGACACGCTCTCCGGGCTCTTCGGCGGGGGCCTGGGGCCCAACGACCCGGCGAAGACCTGCCGCTTCCCGGAGGGCGGAGGGGCCACCCCGGGACGGCGAGCGGCGGGCGAGACGGGCGAGCGGCGGACCCTCGAGCGCATCGCGGACAGGCAGGGGGCGGCCCGGCGCGTGGACCTGGCCCTGAGCATCGGCCGGAACGAGGACCTCCAGTCGGCCATCAACCGCCGGCGGGCCGCCAAGCGGGGGGAGCGGCTGCACGCCATCATGGCCGGCTGCCCCACGGGGGAGCTCGACGGCATCGGGGGCTACCTCGCGAGGGAGCTGGGGCGGCTCAGGGACATCGGGCTGCTCGATGATGGGGAGGCCGGGGACATCGGCCGGGAGATTACCCAGACCATCGGCCGGGAGGAGGCGCTGAGGGCCAGCTTCATCAGCCCCCCGAGGAGCCTGGCCGAGCGGGATATACTGCTCGAGGACGGTAGCACCTGCCGCCCCGACAGGGTGACGGTGCACGAGGGTAGAACCATCATCCTGGACTACAAGTTCGGGCAGCCGCAGGCCCAGCACCAGCGGCAGCTGCGGGACTACGGCCGGGTCATGGCGCAGCTCGGCTACCCGGGGCCCGAGGCCTACCTGTGGTACGTGCAGGGGAAGGGGCTCGAGCGGGTGGCGCTGGACTAGCGCCTCGGCGACGGAGTACGCGGGCGAAATTGTCCATTTTACCTACATTTGCCCCCGTGGAATCGCGCAAAACCCAAGGAAGAACACCATGCGACAACGTATATCACCCGCGGCCAACGGCGTGCTGCTCATCGCCCTCTTCGCGCTGGCCGCCTACCACATCGCCGCCCTCCCCCTCTGCCGCTCGCTCTCGCTCAGCCCGCTCATCATCGGCATAGTGCTCGGCATGGTGTACGCCAACACCCTGCGCCCCCAGCTGCCCGAGGCGTGGGCCCCCGGCGTGCGGCTCTGCAGCAAGACCGTGCTGCGGACGGCCATCGTCTTCTACGGCTTCCGCCTCACGGTCCAGAACGTCATGGAGGTGGGCGCGCCGGCCATCGTCGTAGACCTCCTGGTGGTGGGCAGCGTCCTGCTGCTGGGCATACTGCTGGGGCGGGCGCTACGGATGGACCGCGACACCACCGTGCTCACGGCCTGCGGCTCGGCCATCTGCGGGGCCGCCGCCGTGCTGGGCACCGAGCCCGTGCTGCAGAGCAAGCCCCACAAGACAGCCGTGGCGGTCAGCACCGTGGTCATCTTCGGCACCGTGTCGATGTTCCTCCACCCGGCCCTCTACCGCGCGGGCATCCTCAGCCCCATCAGCGACTGGCAGATGGCCCTCTTCACCGGCTCCACCCTCCACGAGGTGGCCCACGTCGTCGGCGCGGGGAACGCCATGAGCAGCGAGCTGATAGCCAGCAACGCCATCATCGTCAAGATGATACGGGTCATACTCCTGGCCCCGGCCCTCATCGTCCTGAGCCTCCTCTTCAAGCCCGAGGACCAGAAGGGCGAGGACCACGGCAAGCGCCGCGGCATCACCGTGCCCCGCTTCGCCATCGGCTTCCTGATCGCCATCGGCATCAACTCCGCCGTCCAGCTGCTCATCGCGGGCTCCCCCTCCCTGACGGCCGCCTGGGCGACCACCACCGGCCACATCAACCAGCTCGACACCTTCGCCCTGACCATGGCCATGACCGCGCTCGGGGCGGAGACCTCCTTCGACAAGTTCCGCCATGCCGGGCCCAAGCCCTTCCTCCTGGCCCTGCTCCTCTTCGGCTGGCTGTTCGCCTTCGGCCTGCTGCTGACCAAGTACCTCGCGCCGATGCTGGCCTAGAGGCCAACGGCACGCACAGACCAACCATCCCATGCTAGACCGCATTCTCCTACGCCACCTCACCAAGAAGGGCAGGATCATCTACTTCGTCGGCCTGCTCGTCGTCTTCGCCGTCATCATCTTCGTGGACATGCGCAGCGCCGAGCTGCAGGGCCACATCCGGGCCGACCGCTTCCTCGTCAAGCTCATCGTGGGCAACATCGTATGGGGCGGCATATGCTACTACGCGTGGCGTAGGCCCAAGGAGGAGCGGGAGAATACCCCGCCAAGGGAGAAACCCTAAATTCGAAACCATGGGGAGAAGCAAGCTCGAGTTCGTACTGGCCATGCTCATCTTCGGCCTCAACGGGGTGCTCGCCAGCGCCATACCCTGGCACAGCTACGAGATTGTGCTCGCCCGCACCACCGTCGGCGCCCTGACCATGCTCGCCATCCTGCGCTGGCAACGGAGGCGCTTCGCCATCCTGCGGAGTCGCGGCGCCCTGTGGCTCACCCTCGGTTCGGGCGTGCTCATGGGCATCAGCTGGCTAGGGCTCTACGAGGCCTACACGCGGCTGGGCGTGGGCCTGGCCCAGATGCTCAGCAGCAGCGGCCCGGCGGTCGCCATGGTGCTCTCCCCGCTCATATTCCGGGAGAAGCTCCAGAGGACCAAGGTCATCGGCTTCGCCGTCGTGCTCACCGGCATGCTGCTCATCAGCAGCGAGGACCTCACGGGCGGCCAGGCATTCGGCCTGCTCTGCGGCCTGCTCGCCTGCCTGGCCTACGCCGCCTTCCTGATCTGCAACCACCGCCCCCTGCCCATGACCCCCGCCGAGCGCACCATGTGGCAGCTCGTCACGGCCTCCGTCATCGTCATGGCCTTCATCGCCTACCGGGGCACGGGCCTCCCGGACACCTTCGCTCCCCGGGCGCTCATCGCCGCGCTCATCCTCGGGGTGGTCAACACCGGCCTGGCCACCAGCATGATGTTCGCCGCCCTGCAGAAGATACCCATGCAGACCGTCGGCATACTCGCCTACCTCGAGCCCATGTCCGCCATCGTCTTCTCCGCCCTCCTCCTGGGCGAGCAGCTGGGCCCCCTCCAGCTCGGCGGCGTGGCGCTGATACTGGGTGGCACGGCCTTCGCCGAGCTGTATCCCGGGCGGCACGGCCGGGGGTAAACGTGCATCCGGCAGCGCATCCGCGGGGAGCGCAAAAAGCATTACCTTTGCCCCGCACCAACACGATGGACCAACACGATGGACTACGAAGTACTCAACGGGGGCGGGGGCAGCGCTGAGCGCGGGGGCTACGCCAAGGTGGAGCACTGGGATGCCCGGACGAGCGAGGAGATTGCCCAGCACTACCGGGCCATCCTCTCCCTGCTAGGCGAGGACCCCGAGCGGGAGGGCCTGCAGAAGACCCCCCTGCGCGTGGCCAAATCGCTGCAGTTCCTGGTCCACGGCTACGGCCTGGACCCCCGGGCCATCCTCAACAGCGCGAAGTTCCGCGAGGAGTACCAGCAGATGGTCATCGTCAAGGACATCGAGCTCTACTCCCTCTGCGAGCACCACGTCCTGCCCTTCTACGGCAAGGCCCACGTGGCCTACATCCCCAACGGCTACATCACCGGCCTGAGCAAGATCGCCCGAGTGGTGGACGCCTTCGCCCGCCGGCTCCAGGTGCAGGAGCGGCTCACGCACCAGATTCTGGACTGCATCCAGGAGACCCTCGAGCCGCTGGGCGTGGCCGTGGTCATCGAGGCCGAGCACATGTGCATGCAGATGCGCGGGGTGCAGAAGCAGAACTCCATCACCACCACCTCGGCCTTCACCGGGGCCTTCATGCGGGAGGAGAAGACCCGCAAGGAGTTCGTCCAGCTCATCCAGACCAGACCCCGCTAGCCGATGCCCCCCGAGTCGCTCTCCAAGTGGTTCCGGCTGGTGCGCTTCTCGCACACCCTCTTCGCCCTGCCCTTCGGCCTCCTGGGCATGGTGTACGGCTTCGTGGATGGCGGGCAGTGGACCTGGCGGGCCATGCTCGGGGTGCTGCTCTGCCTGGTGTTCGCCCGCTCGGCCGCCATGGCCTACAACCGCTACCTCGACCGGGAGATAGACGCACGCAGCCCCCGGGCCAGGAACCGGGAGATCCCCCGGGGCCTAATATCCCCCCGCGCCGCCCTGCTCTTCACGGTGGGCTGCCTGCTGCTCTTCTGGATGTCGTGCCTGCTGCTCAACACGCTCACCTGGCTCCTGGCCCCCGTGGCCATGCTCATGCTGCTGGGCTACACGCACAGCAAGCGCTTCAGCTGCCTCTGCCACTTCTGGCTGGGCGCCACCCTGGGCCTCGCGCCCGTGGGGGCCTACGTGGCGGTCACGGGGCACTTCTCGCCCGCGGCGCTGCTGCTCGGGCTGGGGGTGATGTTCTGGGTGGCGGGCTTCGACATCCCCTACTCCATGGTGGACGCGGCCTTCGACAGGGAGCAGGGCCTCAAATCCATCCCGGCCTGCTACGGGGCCAGGGTGTCCACCTACATCGCCCGGCTCTCCGCGCTCATGGGCGTGCTCTGCCTGGCCGGGGGGATAGGCCTCATGCCCCAGGCCGGGGGCTGGGCCATCGCCGGGCTGGCCATCTTCGCCCTGGTGGACGCGTACCAGCAGTCGGCCTACTCGGCCCGGAACCTCAGCCGGGTGACGCCCGCCTTCATGACCCGCGACGGGGTCAACTCCCTGCAGCTATGCTCGCTGGCCATCATCGGCCTGCTGGCCTAGCACGCCGCGGCGGCTTCCGGCAGATTTTGTACCTTTGCACCAAAAGGGGGCGTTATGGCTAGTAGGCACATCAAATTCGACTGGGCGATCAAACGCCTGCTGCGCAACAAGGCGAACTTCGACATCCTCGAGGGCTTCCTCACCGAGCTGCTGGGCTTCGACCTCCGCATAGAGGAGATACTCGAGAGCGAGAGCAACCAGCAGCACCCGGGCGACAAGTTCAACCGCGTCGACCTCCTGGCCCGCGACAGCCAGGGCGACCACATCCTCATCGAGGTGCAGAACGACATGCAGGTCGACTACTTCCGGCGCATGCTCTACGGCCAGGCCAAGCTCATCTCCGAGCGGCTCGACCAGGGCGACTCCTACATGGAGCTCTCCAAGGTCTACTCCATCAACATCGTGTACTTCCCCCTGGGCGTGGGCCAGGACTACATCTACGTGAGCGACGGGACCTTCCGGGGCATGCACCTGGGCGACGAGCTGGGGCTGACCGACCGCCAGAAGGCCCTCTACCGCGTGAACCGCGTGGGGGAGATCTTCATGCAATACTACATCATCAAGGTCAACCAGTTCGACGACGTGGCCAAGGACACCCTCGACGAGTGGATCTACTTCCTGAAGCACAGCGACATCAAGCCGACCTTCCGGGCCAAGGGGATGGCCAAGGCCCGCGAGGTGCTGCGGCGCGACAACATGACCCCGCAGGAGCGGTGGGCCTACGACGCCTTCATCAAGGAGCGGCGCATCCGGGAGTCGGAGTACGTCTCGGTGGTCGGCGAGGCGGAGTGGAAGGTGGAGCAGCGGATGCAGGCGAAGGTGGACGAGGCCGTGCAGCAGCGGGAGGAGGCCCTGCAGCGGGAGCAGGAGGCGGTACAACAAAGGGAGGAGGCGATGCGGCGCGAGCGGGAGGCCAACATCCGCCTGGCCACGCGGATGCTGCGCTACGGCGAGCCCATCGAGGAGATAGCCCGGGAGACGGGGCTGAGCGTGGCGGAGGTGGAGGCGTTACGGGCGGATGGCTAGGCCCCAGGCCGAGGACGGCGCCGCGGGGGACCTCCCGCAACAAAATCGGGTAGACGAATGAGGATACTACGGATCTCGGGGGAGAATCTGGCATCGCTGGAGCGCCCCTTCACCATCGACTTCCAGGTCCCCCCCCTGCGGGACGCCGGGCTGTTCGCCATCACGGGGCCCACGGGCTCGGGGAAATCCACCATCCTGGACGCGGTGTACCTCGCGCTCTTCGGCCAGGTGCCGCGGCTGGAGGGGGTGGAGTCCAAGGAGAACCCCGTGCCGGACGTTAACGGCGAGGAATACAACGCGAGCAACCCCGTGGCGATACTGCGGCGGGGTGCCACTCATGGCCGGGCGGAGGTGCTCTTTGAGGGGGTCGATGGCCGGGTGTACACGGCGGTCTGGTCGGTGCGGCGGGCCTACGGTAGGCCGGACGGCAAAATCCAGGATGCAGAGCAGAAGCTACTCGACGCGGAGGGGAACATCGTGGCCCGGTCCACCCGTGAGGTGAAGCAGCGCATCGTGGAGCTGGTGGGGATGCACCACACGCAGTTCCAGCACGTGGTGCTGCTGGCGCAGGGGAAGTTCGCCGAGTTCCTCAAGGCAAAATCGCGCGACAAGAGCGAACTGCTCGAGCGTATCACCAACACGGAGCTGTTCAGCCGCATCGGCATGGAAATCTACCATCGGCACGCCGCGGTGGTCAGCCGGAAGAAGGAGCTGAGCGGGCATCTGGCGAGCATCGTGACCTGCGGCGATGAGGAGCTGGAGGCGATGCGCCATCGGAAGGAGCAGGTTCGGCAGCGGATGGGGGAGGTGGAGGCGGAGATGTGGCAGCATCAGGATGCCATCAAGGTGCTCGAGGCGCTCAGGGAGCTGGAGGTGGCGCTGCGCACGGCGAGGGGCGAGGCCGAGGCGGCAAAGGCGAAACTCGAGGAGCTAGCCCCCGCACGGCGGCTCTGCGAGCAGTGGGCGCATGCCGAGGGGATACGGCCCACGATGGCGGAGCTACAGCACAGCCGGAAGGAGAAGGACAAGCAGCAGCGGGTCGTGGAGGATTGCCAGAACAAGCTGCCCGGGCTACGGAGCGCGCTCGAGCGGGAGCGGGAGAAGGCCACAGGGCTGGAGGAGCGTTCGGGGGAGCTGGAGGGGCAGCGCCTCGGGCTGGAGAGGCTGCGCGTACAGGTTGAGAGCCTGGATAGGCAGCTGGAGACGAGCGAGGGGGAGGTGCAACGGGCCAAGGAGGAGTGGAACGGTGGCCAGCAGGAGGGGCAGCGACTGGGGGGGCTGATGAGGGGTGCCAAGAAGGAGCTGGAGCAGGCAAAAGACCAGCAGGCCGGGGACAAGGAGAAATACGAAGCGCTACTCCCCAAGGCGCAGCTCTGGGAGGCGCTAGATGGCTGGGTGGGGCCGATAGGTGAATACCCCCAGCTCTGCGCCACCCACGAGGCAAAGGGGAAGGAGGCGGAGACCATGCGGGGGAAGATGGCGCGGCTCAAGCACACCATAGAGCGGGAGACCAAGGCCCTCGAGGAGCTGGAGGCCGCCGTGTCGAGCGAGGTCCTCCACCTACGCTCCAGCCTCGAGGAGGGGAAGCCCTGCCCGGTCTGCGGCAGCACCACGCACCCAATCCATCAGGCTGACGAGCAGAATGTGATAAATATGGCCGAGCTGGAGGCGCAGCGCAGCCGGGTCAGCAAGCAGCTAGACACCCTCCGGGAGCAGCATACCACCCTGGGCAATAAGCTCTCCCACCAGGAGGGGGAGCTGTCCACCGTGGAAGGGCGGCTGCAGCAGGTACTCGCAGCCCTCGCCCCCCACTTCGAGCCGCTGTACCCCGATTACGCATCCGGCCTGAGGGACATATCGCTCTGCCAGAAGCTGGTAAAGAGAGCAAAGGACTTCGCCGAGGTCAGGCAGCGGTGCGCGCAGCATGAGCAGACCGTCGAGGGGCTGCAGAAGCAGCTCGACCTGCACCGCGAGGCCCACACCAAGCAGCTGGAGCGGCTCGGCCAGCTGGAGCAGACGCGCACCGCCCGCACGGAGGCGCACCAGGAGCTGGTCAGCAAGCGTGGCCAGCTCCTCGGCGGGCAGACCATCGAGGGGCGGGAGCTCGCCCTAAAGCGGGAGGAGGAGCGGCTAAGCCGGGAGCGTAAGGAGCATGAGGTCGCCCTGGAAGTGAGGCAGAAGGCCATCACGGAGCACGAGACCCTCCTGACCAACGCGCAGGCGGAGGTGAAACGGCTCGCCACGGTGGAGAAGGACCTTCGGGAGGACGTGGCCAGCTGGCTCGGCAAGTCGGAGCTCCTCGGCACCATGCAGGAGCTGGTGGACATCCTGAGGGTGGACCGGGAGACCATCGCCGGGCACGAGCGGCAGATTGCCAGCGCGGAGCGCAACCACAGCACGGCCAACGCGGTATGGAAGGAGCGACAACAGGCCCTGGAGCGAAAGCGGCAGGAGCTCAGCGGGGTGCGGCTCGGGGAGCTCGACGGGGTTCGCACCCAGCTGGCCGATTGCCAGGCCAAGCACCAGCTGCTGGACCAGGAGCGCATCGAGGCCGAACGGGAAATCGGCGTGCAGGAGAACCTCAGGGGGCTACGGGCGACGCTGAAGCACAAACTCGACAAGCTGGAGAGGCGGAACAAGCCCCTGGCCCAGCTCAATGAGCTCTTCGGCGACCCCCAAGGGGCGAAGTTCAGGAAGTACGCGCAGGCCCGGAACATGGACAACCTGATTGCCTGGGCGAACATCTACCTCCGGGGTATCATGCCGCGCTACTCCCTCGAGATGACCGGGAGCGACAACCTGCTGAGCCTCATGGTGGTCGATGGCGACCTGGCCGATACCAAGCGGCACGTCTCCTCGCTCTCCGGGGGGGAGACCTTCGTCATATCCCTAGCCTTCGCCCTGGCCCTCTCCGAGCTGGCCGCCAGCAGCGAGCAGCAGCTCGAGATGCTCTTCATCGACGAGGGCTTCGGCACGCTGGACGACACCACCCTCAACCTGGTCTCCGAGGCCCTCAACCGCATGCAGCAGTCGGGCCGAAAGGTCGGCTTCATATCGCACGTCCAGCAGCTCACCGAGCGGATGCCCGTACGGATAGAGGTCAGGCCCACCAGCGCTGGCGCGTCGAGGATAAGCATCAGCGAGCACTAAGCCTGGGAGAACTCCGAACCATGGCACTACTCCGGGATGTACTATACGTGGCGTGCGGCGGGGCGGCCGGCTGCGTGCTGCGCTACCTCGTATCGCTGGGGGTGGCCCAATGCATCCGGCATCCCTTCCCGTGGGCAACGCTCCTGGTGAACGTGCTGGGCTGCTTCCTCATCGGCCTGCTGTCCGGCCTCGGCGCCCCGGGTGGCCCGCTGGAGCTGCGCCACCGGCTCATCCTCCTGACCGGCTTCTGCGGCGGCTTCACCACCTTCAGCACCTTCTCGCTCGAGATGCTCACCCTGGCCCAGAGCGGGCGCTACGGCTCCCTCGGGCTGTACCTCGCGGGCTCCGTCACGCTCGGGGTACTCGCCGTCCTCGGCGGATTGGCCACGGCCCGGGGCATCGCCTAGAGGGTCGCCGCGCCCCTAGCCCCCCGGCACAGCGAAATCCTCCCCCGGCTCGTGGCCCCGGCCGAGGTAGCGGATGGCCAGGAGGATGCCCACGGCCAGCAGCACGGCGTTGGCCGCCAGGAAGTGGGCCCAGCCGTGGGCGAAGTAGGCCAGGCCGGTGAGGTAGCCCACGGCGCTGCTGCCGATGTAGTAGAAGAGCCAGTAGAGGCAGGAGGCGCTGCTGCGCCCGGCCCCGGCGCGGGTGGACACCATGCGGCTGGCGATGGTATGGCTCGCGAAGAAGGCGAAGGTCGCCGCGGCCAGGCCGAGGAGGACAAGGGGGAGCGGCCCCAGGCCCATGAGCAGCACGCCGAGGAGGAGCAGGGAGAGGGCGACAATGAGCAGGGCGCGGGGGCTGAAGCGGTCGGAGAGGCGACCGAAGAGCAGGGAGGAGACCGTCCCGAAGAGGTACATGAGGAAGAGGAGGGAGATGGCGCGCTCGGGCAGGCCGTAGGGCGGGGTCGCCAGGCGGAAGCTGATGTAGTTGTAGACGCTGACGAATACCCCCATGAAGAGGAAGCCGATGGCGTACAGGGCCGTGAAGTAGGGGGTGCGGAGGTAGAGGCGCATGCGGGCGAGGCGGAGGCTGTCCGGGATGCGGGACGGGGTGAAGTTGCGGCTGGGCGGGAAGATGAGGAGGAAGATGAAGGCCACGGCCACGCTCCACGCCCCGATGGTCAGCGTGCCGACACGCCACCCGGCCTGGTTGGCCAGCAGGGAGGAGACCACCCGCCCGAGCATGCCACCGACGTTGTTGCCCGTGAGATAGACGGCGATGGCCCCGCCGATGATGGCGGGCTGCACCTCCTCGGTGAGGTAGGCCAGGGCCACGGCCGACACGCCGCTCAGCGCCACGCCCTTGAGCAGGGACAGGAGCAGCAGCAAGCCGAAGCTGTGCGCCAGCGGGGTGAGGAGGGTGAGGATGGCCGAGAGGCCCAGGGAGAGGAGCATGAGCCGCCTGCGGGGCAGGATGTCGGCACGGAAGACGAAGGCGAAGAGCCCCAGGGCCATGCCCACGGTGGCGAGCGAAACGGCGAGGCTGCTGGCCGACTGGGGGATGGCGAAGTCGGCCGCCAGCTCCGCGAGGATGGGCTGGAAGAGGTAGAGCTGGGCGAAGACCGAGAGGCCGGAGAGGAAGGTGGCTAGGAGGATACGGTAGTACCGGGATGTCCCCCGAGGGGTGTACGTCGGCTTGCAATCTGGGCGCTGCACGATGGTCCAATCAGCGGGGTAAGCCCCCAATCCACTCCCCCTACCCCTGCTTCCAGCTTTTCGACTGGGCGGCGGGGACATCCCGCACGCTGACCACATGCTTGATGCCACGGATGGTCTGCTCCACCCGCCCGAGCACATCGGGGAGTTGGGGCAGGAGGGCATCGAATTGCTCCGCCTCCGGCGAGAGGACGAGGACCCGCTTCTTGGGCATGAGCACGGCCAGGTGAACCCTCGTCGAAACGGAGAGGTCCAAGTGCCACTGGTAGCCCAGCCGCTCCATGAGGACCCGGGTTTCGCGCGCCCACCGGGCATCGGGGTACTGCTGGTCGAAGGCCGCCTCGTGCTGGCGGTAGAAGGCGGGGAAGCCCTCCAGGAAGCGTCGCCACTGCGGGAGCGGGGGGAGCTCGTCCACCGGCATGTTGACATTGATGAGGGAGAAGCTGTAGCCGCTGGGGTAGAGGGCGAGTAGGTCGCGCCCATCGATGGCGTACCAGATGAAGGCCGGCCTACCCCCGCTGTACTCCAGCCGCGGCTTCATCCCCGCCTCCAGGCCGGCGATGTCCCACTGGGCGATGGTCTCCACGTCCAGCCTGCTGGTCCATGGGCCATCCTCCGGGTCGGGGCGGAAGATGCTGTCCCGGTAGGCCAGGAAGGGCTCCAGCCAGAAGGCCGCCCGGGGATCATTCCCGTTGTAATTCAGCTCGAAGCCGTAGACCGTCCCCCACTGGTAGTCGGCGCTGCCCGGGCCGAGGGTGAACCCCACGGGTAGGGCCCGGGTCAGGTCCGCGAGCTGGTCCACGATGGGGAGGATGTCGTCCCGCCGGTCGAGGAAGGTCTTGTGGGGCATGTTCAGCTCCACGTAGCGGGTGGGGGAGATGAGCACCTGGAGTGCGGTGCCCTTCGGCTGGGGGTTGAGGCGGTACTGCCGCCCCGTCCCGGCCATGAGGGCATCCACCACCGCGTCTATGCTCACCGTGGCCACGGAGGCGATCTTCTGCTCCTTGACCCGCTCGTTGGCCTGGCCCTCCACCCGGGCGATGTACTCGGCGCAGAAGGCGGGGAAGTGGGTCAGCAGGGCGCGCATCTCCCCGACGAGGGTCTTCTTCCGGCCGTAGGTGAAGCCGTCGGTCTCGCGCGCCAGGCAGAAGAAGGGCCGGATGGGCGGGTAGCCCAAAAGGCCGGTGTGGCGGTTGCGCAGCGTCAGCACCAGCAGGTCCGCGATGTAGTAGCGCAGCTCGACGACCATGCCCCTGTCGTTCCGCTCCACCTCTCGGCGCATGGCGGGGCTCTCCATCGCGGCGACGGCCTCAAGCTCCTGGGCCAGGCTGCGCGGATGCCCGATGTGGGGCAGGCGGCCCGCCGCAGTGTAGACCTTCTCGCGGAGCAGGCGGGCCATCTCGCGCTCCCAGAACTGGCGCTGCACCTCGGTGGGGTGCTCTACCAGCGCCCGGGTGAAGCGGGCCAGCTGCTCCTCCGTCAGCGGCGCGCCGGGCAGCCGCTCCGGCTCGGGAGTGCCCAGCGGGAGGGGCGGGATGGGGGTGCGCTCCACGTAGCCCTCGGCCCTGAGCCGCTCGATGCGGCGGGCGAGCTCCTCCCGGGCGGCCTCCTCGGTGGCGTAGTCATCCCAGTCGCTACTGCCGATGGTGCCGACCTTGCCGGTGTATATCCGAATCCGGCCGGTGCTCGCGTCCAGCTCCAGCTCGCAGAAGCGGGTGGTCTTGCCCGCCGTTTTCTCTAGGTAGTGTCTCTCCATGCGGCATGCATCATTGCGGGGGCGGCCGGGGCGCTCCCCTGGGTGTGAAATCGGCTCAAGGGCTCAGGAGATGCGACCACCGGCTGGGGGCAATCCGTCGCGCCCATCATCCACCGCCCCTAGCCATCCACCACGATGCGGGCGGTGTGCAGGGGGCTGCCCTCGAGGTCGATGCGGATGAAGTAGATGCCCCGGGCGAGCTGCTCGGAGGGGTAGCGTATGAGCTCGCCGCCCATGAAGGGCTGGCAGTGCACGGTGTTGCCCAGGAGGTTGATGATGGACACGTGGCCATGGCGGTGCTGGGGCACGGCCCGGAGGTCGACGTGGAGCTTGCCGTGCTTGAGGCGCGAGGGGTAGATGTAGACCGGGATGCCGGGCTGGGGGTCGGGGTCGGGCCTACGCGGGCGTACGGGCATCTCGCCCGGGGTGGGGAGGCGGTCGGTCTGCTGGATGAGGGTGTCGACCGGCAGGACGGATACGCGGGGCTTCCCCGGGAAGGGCACCGTGGGCCTCGAGGCGTGTACGGGCGCGAGGGGGAGGGCCGTCAGGAGGACGAGCAGTAGTACTATGGGCATGTGGGGAGTATATCGTTTGTGCAATACGCTTCGTGCTGTTGGTGTGGGGCGCTTGGGGCCAACCCGTTGCGGCCGGGCTGAGGCCCAAGTCCTCATTATGAACGCGAAGGTATAAAATTATGGGTTTCCAGCGTGAACAACACACCCTATAAAGGTGCGGGATTACGAATTCCGGCCCGCGCATTCACCCTCTGGCCGGTGGCCCGGTGGCCGCGCCGCCCCCCGGCAACAAGCGGAATACCCGGGCCCGGGGTGGGCGCGTCGCCCCGGGCGCGAGACACCGGGAGGGCGGATAGTTGGCGAAAAATCCCTACCTTTGCCAGACCATAAACACAGCAAGACGATGAAATACGGAGTGGTAGTATTCCCGGGTTCGAACTGCGATAGGGACGCGCTTTTCGCGATTAGAGATATCCTGGGCCAGGAGGCCATCACGCTCTGGCACAAGGATACCGACCTCCGGGGGGTGGGCTGCGTCATCATCCCGGGGGGCTTCTCCTACGGCGACTACCTCCGCTCCGGGGCCCTGGCCCGCTTCTCGCCCATCATGCGCTCGGTGGCCCAGTTCGTGACCGACGGGGGCTGCGTCCTGGGCATATGCAACGGCTTCCAGGTCCTGTGCGAGGCCGGCCTCCTGCCGGGCGCCCTGCGGGCCAACCACCACCAGCGATTCGTCTGCCGCAACACCCACCTCCTCCCCGAGGTCAAGCCCGACCTGCCCACCCACCGCCTCACGCCCCTCAAGCCCCTGTGCATCCCCATCGCCCACGGGGAGGGCGCCTACCACGCCGACCGCGACACCCTCCAGCAGCTGCGCAAGAACAACCAGATACTCTTCCGCTACTGCGATGCCGACGGCAACGTGAACCTGGAGGACAACCCCAACGGCGCGATTGACAACATCGCCGGCATCTGCGACAAGCACCGGCGCGTGGTCGGCATGATGCCCCACCCCGAGCGCGCCGCCTTCAGCGAGCAGGGCAACACCGACGGGCTGGACATCCTCCGGTCCATCTTCTCGCTGTGGGAGGGCCACAGCCGCTAAACACACCAGCGCCATGGGAGCATTCCACGCGTACGATGTCCGCGGCGTGTACAACGTCGACTTCAACCGGAAGGACGTATACAAAATCGGCTACCACCTGGTCGGCTACCTCGGCGCGCGGGAGGTCATAGTCGGCCGCGACGCGCGCAGCTCCTCGCCCGAGATCTTCGAGGCCCTGAGCCGGGGGATAATGGATGCCGGGGCCGACGTGCTGAGCCTCGGCCTGGCCACCACCCCCATGGTCTACTACGCCACCGCCACCCTGGGCAAGCAGGCCTCCGTGCAGATCACCGCCTCGCACAACCCCAGGGAGTACAACGGCCTGAAGGTATCGCGGGAGAACGCCGTGCCCGTGGGCTACGACACCGGACTGGGCGAGATTGAGCGACGATGCCGGGAGCAGACCATCAGCCCCGCCCCGCAACCGGGCCAGCTGCGCGAGCTCGACATCCGGGAGGAGTACGTCGCCTTCCTCCAGTCCTTTGCCAGGGACATATCCCAGCTCGAGATCGCCATCGACTGCTCCAACGGCATGGCCGGCCTGCTCATCCACGACGTGCTACCCCCCGGCAGCTACGCCCTGCTCTACGACGAGGTCGACGGCCGCTTCCCCAACCACGAGGCCAACCCCCTCATACCCGAGAACACACGGGCCCTCCGCGAGCTCGTCCTGGCCGAGCGCTGCGATGCGGGCATGATATTCGACGGCGACGGCGACCGCGTGGTCTTCGTCGACGAGCGGGGCCGCGCGGTGCCCTCCGACATCATGCTCGCCGTCATGGGCCACTACTTCCTCACCCCCGAGAACCCCCAGCGGCAGCGCGTGCTGGTGGACATCCGCACCTCCCGGGCCGTGGCCGAGCACCTCGGGCCGATGGGCGCCGACGTGCAGACCTGGCGCGTGGGGCGGGCCTTCATGGCGCCCCGCCTACGGGAAATCGACGGCCTCTTCGGGGGCGAGCTCGCCGGGCACTACTACTTCCGCGATTTCTTCTACTCCGACTCCGGCCTGCTGGCCGCCATCATCCTGCTCAACGTCGTGGCCGACCTCAAGCGGCAGGGCGGCAGCCTGGCACGCCTGGTCGACAGCATCAACACCTACGCCAACAGCGGGGAGGTCAACTTCACGATAGAGGACAAGGCCGGGGCCATGGAGGCCGTCAAGAACCACTTCGTGCGCCAGCAGCCACCCCTGGCCCTCTACGACTACGACGGCTACCGCGTGGAGTACGCCGACTGGTGGTTCAACATCCGCCCCTCCAACACCGAGCCCCTCCTCCGCTTCCTGGCCGAGGCCCGCGACCCGCAGACCCTCGAGCAGAAGCTCCACGAAACCCGCGAAATCCTGGCCCCCTTCCAGCGGTAGCACCCGCCACGAAGCAAAAACCGCACAAGCAACGATAAGCAAGCAGAACGCACGATGCAGACATCCATACGAAAAACCCGTAAGCTCCTGAGCACCATCGCGCTCGCCCTCCTCCTCACCGCCTGCGGCGGCAAGCCCCAGCCGCAGCAAGCCCCCTACGTCAAAATCAACGGCAGCATATGGGGCACCATCTACAACATCACCCTTCAGGACAGCACCGGCACCGACCGCGAGCCCGCCCTCGACTCCCTCTTTGCCGACATCGAGCGCCGCTACTCGCTCTACGACAGCACCGCCCTACTCTACCGCTTCAACCACAAGGAGCAGATGGTAGTCGATGCCGACTTCGCCGCCCTCACCCGCATGTCGCAGCAGATTAACCAGCGCACCGACGGGGCCTTCGACCCCACCATCGGGCCCATCGCGCGCCGATGGGGCTTCGGCAAGGACCAGGGCCAGGCCGTCGATGCGGACACCATCGCCCAGATGCTCACCTACTGCGGCATAGGGCACCTCAGCATCAAGGGCGACACGGTGCGCAAGGACGACCCCCGCACCGAGATCACCTACAACGCCATCGCGAAGGGCTACGGCGTGGACGTGGTGGCCAACTACCTCCTGAGCATCGGCATCACGAACTTCCTGGTGGAGATCGGCGGGGAAATCCGCACGCACGGGAACTCACCCCGCGGCCAGGCATGGGCCATCGGCATCGACGCGCCCGAGCGGGCCGTGCTACCCGGCCAGAAGATTGTCGACCGCATACACATCAACAACGGCGGCCTGGCCACCTCCGGCAACTACCGCAGCTTCCTCGAGTTCGGGGGCAAGACCTACGGCCACACCATCGACCCCAAGACCGGCATGCCCGTGCAGCACTCCCTGCTCAGCGCCACGGTCTACGCCCAGAGCTGCGCCGAGGCCGACGCCCTGGCCACCGCCTTCATGGTGATGGGCACGCAGAAGGCCATGGACTTCATCCAGACCAACGAGGGCATAGAGGGCGTGCTCATATCCATGGCCCCAGACTCCACCCTCAGCATATGGCACTCCAAGGGCATAGAGGAGCTAGCCCAGACCCAGACTGAGGAGTAGGATATGGGCATGGAGATACGGGACGTTCAGGCCGCGGACAACGCCCAGCTCGCCGCGATAATCCGCCGGGCCTTCGAGGAGCACGGCGCGCCGCGCGAGGGCAGCGTGTACTCGGACGCGTCGACGGACGACCTCTTCGGCCTGTTCCAGACCGCCGGGTCGCACCTACTGGTCGCGCTCGATGGCGGCGAGCTGGCTGGCTGCTGCGGGGTGTACCCCACCGACGGCCTACCGGAGGGCTACGCGGAGCTGGTGAAGTTCTACCTGCGGCGCGAATCGCGGGGTAAGGGCCTGGGCAAGCGGCTGCTGGAGGCCAATATCGCCCTGGGGGCGGAGATGGGCTACCGGCAGATGTACCTGGAGAGCTTCCCGGAGTTCGGCGCGGCCGTGGGCATGTACGAGCGGCTGGGCTTCCAGCGCCTGGACCACCCGCTGGGGCAATCGGGGCACACCGCCTGCACCATCTGGATGCTGCGGCCGCTCTAGGCCGAGGGGCTGGGTTCCAAATTGAGGGATAATGGACAGCGAAAAATACACAGTAAAAGGAAGCAATGGAGAATTTCTGACGATAATGGGGCGTGCAGGCATGAAATATGTGACCCCTACTGGTATTTCCTATTATATTGATTCTGAAATGGTTGCTTCAAATGAATACGATTTTTTCGTATATTCATCCCATCTAAAGTTATATCAGGATTATGAAAAAGAGAATGCCCCTGGAAATATTGAAATTCTTGAGCAATTTGATGAAGAAACGGGTGTTGGAAAGGGGTATATCAAATATAGAAGGCGGTTCGATTCAGGCATATCGAAAGGAGAAAGAGAGCGTATAATCAAGCGGATAGAAGAATTATGCGCAATGGCTAGTATCAAAATAAGGGTTATCTGAAGAGTGGCCTTGCAATCCAGCTACTCTTGCTCGCTTATCCTTAGGACGATACGTCAGCGTTTGACCTACAAACCCAGCGACTCGGGGCATGACTTCTCTTTGGGCCCGAGACGTTAATATACCGGTTCCTACTCCCGCTTGTGGCTATCGACCTCCTCGGGCTGGAGGAGGCCCAGCGACACGGCGTAGATGGCCATACCGGAGACGGACTTGATGCCGAGCTTCTTGCTGAGCTTCTTGCGGTGGGTGGCCACGGTATGGATGCTGATGAAGAGGTGCTCGGCTATCTCCTTGGCGGTCATGCCCATGACGAAGCGCTTGAGCACGTCCATCTCCCGCCTGGTGAGCTGGGGGGCCGAGGGGGTCTTATCCTGCACCGTGAGCAGCTCGCGCATGGCGACGATGATCTGGTCGGCGGTCATGAGGGTGCTGATGCTGTCGTCGAACTGTATGTGGTGGTGGGTGCCGGTGGGGCCCATGTCGAGGCTGACGATGGCGCAGGTCGGGAGCTTGCGGCGCAGGGAGGCGATGATGCGGGGGACGTAGAATGCCTGGGCTGAGTCCACGATGAGCAGCCGGAGGGAGGCGTCGGTGTAGTCCATGGTGCTGGGCCCGCAGTGGGTGTGCATCTCGACGCGGATGCCGGGGTAGGTGAGCTCCAGCAGCTTCTTGAGCCCCTCGGCCACCAGGATGTGCGGGGTGAGGATCATGGCCCTCACCAGCGGTTCTATCTGCTGCATCGCTGCTCCTCCTTCTGCACTAGGGGTACGAGTATCTCGTTCTCGATGGCCGAGTGGTTGAGCATGTCGTCGCCGAAGTCGGTGACGGCCAGGATGAGCTGGCGCAGCGTGGGCGAGATGCTGGGCGCGGGGAGGTAGCGGACGAGCAGCTCCTTGAGGTCGTCGAGCTTCTCCTGTATGTCGCTGTGGTGCTGGGTGTACTGCTCTATGCTGTAGTCGGCCTGCATGGGCTTACCCGTCCGGAGCAGGTGCTCGATGTAGGGGAAGGCGGTCTGGTCCTCGTAGTCGAAGTGGGCATCCACCTCCTGGACATAGGCGCTGAAGAACTGCTCGAGTAGGGGCATCCCGCTGCTCTCCCGCTCGCTGCGGAAGACCTGTATGAGCTGCACTATCCGGGGGACGACCTCCAGGCGGTAGTACTCGTGCGAGCGGAGGAGGTAGGCGATGATGGTCATGGCATCCTGCGGCCGGAGCTCGTTGAGGTCCTTGGGCTTGCGGTGGAGGGCCAGGTGTAGGAGGTTGATGAGGAGCGCCGGGCTGACGGCGTGCTCCTGCGCCACCTGCTCCAGCGTCATGTCCTGGAGGGTGAGCGGCAGGCCGAGGCGCTCGAAGATGAGTATGGTGCCCGGGTGGGCTATTATCACGTCGGCGGCTCTGGTATTGAGACCCAATCTGTGCATAGTGTACTTCGGCTTTTAGGCGTGATTGAAGCGTAGGGCCTGCCCCCCGGGCCCCGGCATGGGGCGGTCGGGGCAGTAGGCCAAGCGGCCGTTGACCCATGTGGCCACAACGCTGTAGCGCGTGATATGTTCTGCGTAGGGGGTCCAGCCGCAGCGGCTGCGTATGCCCTGCTGCGTGAGGAGCCGGGGTTCGGCGAGGTGGCGCACCCTGACCAGGTCGGCGTGGTAACCCTCACGCGCATAGCCCCTTTCGCACACGCCATAGATGTCCGCGGGCCCGTGGGCCATGAGCTGGGCAACCCGGTGGGGCGGCAGGCCGAGGCCGTCGGCCAGGTCGAGCATCAGCTGCAGGGCGTACTCCACGGAGGGCATGCCGGAGGGGCAGGCCGTGTAGGGCTTGGTCTTCTCGCTGATGAGGTGGGGCGCGTGGTCGCTCCCGATGGTGTCGATGAGCCCGCTGCCAATCGCCTCCTGCAGATGCAGCTGGTCCATCCGCCCCTTGATGGCCGGGTTGCACTTCATGCGCCACTCCATGGTGTCGTAATGCTGGCCGTTGAGGTAGAGGTAGTGCGGGCAGGTCTCCGCCGTCAGCATGCCGGGCCGCTGGGCCTTGGCCCGGGCCACGAGGTCGAGCTCCTCGGCGCAGCTCAGGTGCAGGATGTGGAGGCGCGTGCCGTGCTGGCGGGCCAGGTCGATGGCCAGCGCCACGCTCTGCGCGCAGCACTGCGCCGAGCGTATCTGCGGGTGGAGGCGGAAGGGGATGTCGCCGTCGGGGTAGGCTTTTCGGGCGTGCTGGGTGTTGGCGCGTATGAGCCCGTCAGTCTCGCAGTGGGTGGCCAGCAGGATGGGGGTCTGGCCGAATACGCCGTGCAGGGCCTCGAGCCGCTCCACGGCCATGTCGCCGGTGGAGGAGCCCATGAAGAGCTTGACGGCGGGGGTGATGGCGGGGTCTAGGGCCTTGATTTCGTCGGTGTTCCGCTGGGTGGCGCCGAGGTAGAAGCCGTAGTTGGCGTGGCAACGCCCCTGGGCCAGCGTGTACTTCTCCCGCAGGGCGCGGTTGCTGGTGGTGAGCGGCTGGGTGTTGGGCATGTCGAGGAAGGAGGTCACCCCCCCGCTGACGGCGGCGGCGGACTCGCTGGCCATGTCCGCCTTGCGGGTGAGGCCGGGGTCGCGGAAGTGCACGTGCGTGTCTATCGCGCCGGGCATGAGGTAGTCGCCCCCGGCATCGACCACGCTGTCGGCCGGGCCCGCGGATATCGCCCCGGCCGGGGCCACGCGCTCTATCCGTCCGCTCGGGCCTATGAGAACTGCGGCCTCCAGCTGCTGGCCCTCGTTGAGCAGGCGCGCGTTGTCTATGAGTATCCTTTGCATGGCTAATCGCTTTCAGCCCTACACCCTGCGTTTCGGGGCGTGGAGCCGCATCCGTATCACGCCCCAGAAGGCCTCGGAGAATATCCCGCCAGACATCTTGGAGACCCCCTTCGTCCTATCGGTGAACACGATGGGTATCTCCCTGATGCTGTGGCCCAGGCGGTAGGCCAGGTACTTCATCTCTATCTGGAACCCGTAGCCCTTCATGCGTATCCCCTGGGCCAGGATGTCGCGCAGGGCCGGGGCCGCGTAGCACACGAAGCCGGCCGTGGCATCGTGTATCGGCATGCCGCTCACCAGGCGGACGTATATCGAGGCGCAGTACGACAGGATGATGCGGCGCAGCGGCCAGTTCACCACGTTGATTCCGCTGACGTAGCGCGAGCCCACCGCCACGCTATGGCCCTGCCTACACGCCTCCAGCAGGCGCGGCACGTCGGAGGGGCTGTGCGACATGTCGGCATCTATCTCGCAGAGGTATTGGTAGCCCGCCTCGAGCCCCCAGCCGAAACCGGCCAGATACGCGGTGCCGAGCCCGAGCTTGCCCTCGCGCTGCAGCAGGTGGATACGCCCGGGGTGCCGCCCCATGAGTTCCTCCACGCGGCGGGCCGTGCCATCGGGCGAGCTGTCGTCGACCACCAGAATGTCGGGCCGGACGGGCAGCTCGAGCAGCGCGTTGACGATGGCATCGATGTTCTCCACCTCGTTGTAGGTCGGTACTATGCAGAGTAGCTCGGTCATGGGCGTGGTGCTATGCTGTGGGGAGCCTGAAGGCGAGGTAGGTGATGGGCTTGCCCTGCTCGCGGAACACGGCCTCGTAGCGCGTGGGAATTCGCAGCTCGGGCCGCTGGTCGAGGAGGGGGTCGATGTCGGTGTGGGCCTCGATGAGGGAGCAACCCTGCTGCCCGATAACCTCGAGGGTGTAGGTGTGCAGCTCGAGGCTGTCGGTCTTGAGGTGTATGATGCCCCGCGGGGCGAGGAGCTCCCGGTAGCGCCCCAGGAAGAGGGGGGAGGTCAGGCGCTTCTTCTCGCGGCGCAGCTTGAGCTGGGGGTCGGGGAAGGTTATCCATATCTCGCTCACCTCCCCGGGGGCGAAGAAGGCGTTGATGGTCTCGATGCGCCCCCGCACGAACTGCACATTCGGGGTCTGGGCCAGGTGCGCCGTCTTGGCCCCGTACCACAGCCGCGCGCCCTTGATGTCCATCCCGATGAAGTTCCGCTGGGGGAAGGCCTGGGCCAGCGCGAGGGTGTACTCCCCGCGGCCGCAACCCAGCTCGAGGGTGATGGGCTGGGGCTGTCCGAAGGCCTCCTGATTCCAGCGACCCTTCAGGCGGTAGTCGGACTTGAACACCTCCAGGAAGGGGGGCTGGTGCAGGTTGGTAAAGGTCTCGTTCTCAGCGAAACGCTGCAGCTTATTCTTGCCCATTGGCTGTGCGGCTACTTTTGCGGGTCTGTGAAATGCGGTACTGGCTGGCCGGGCACCCCGGGCTACTCCGGCGGGGTGTGGGGGAAGACCTGCACCCCGATCTCCCTTATGCCCGGGAGGACCTCGTAGCGCATGCCGTGCTTGATGGCGATGCGGTAGGGCTGCTTCCCGGCGAGCGAGGCCGCCACGACGTAGGGGAGCAGCAGCTTCTTCTGGCTGCTCAGCCCCCGCCCGTACCACTCACCCGTGGGGCTGGCCAAGTGGTAGTTGAGCGTGTCCTGCCGGAGGACGCTGTCGGGCCCCATCGCCTCGATGAAGAGGTAGAGGTTCGCGTTGGGGTAGGTGCTGGCGTGCTGGAGGTAGATGAAGAGGTCGGCCGGCTGGTCGGTGGGCTCAAGCTCGAAGCGGCAGACCGAGTCGGCGGCCCACCCCTGGTCGGGCATCTCCCGGTAGTCGGCCTGGAGGGGACGCTCGCCGCAGGCCGGCAGCAGGAGCGGGAGCAGGAGGAGGATGCTAGGGAATATACGCTTCATACGCCGGGGACTTTAGCTGTCGGTCTGCGGTTTCTTCGGCCCGGGCTTGGCCTTCTGGGACGATTTCCCCTGGCCCTTGGGCTGTGGCTGCCCCGGCCCCTTCGGCTGCGGCTGCCCCGGGTTCTGCCCCTTCGCCGCGCCCTTGCCACGCTTGCGGGGCTTGCGCTTGCCGGGCTTCTTGGAGCGGTCGAACCGGGTGATGCTCTCCTCCTCGATCACGTTGCTGAAGGTCGGGGTGGCCTCCGCGGGCAGCTCGGGGGCGGGCCGCAGGGCCTCCATCGGCTCGCCCTTCTTGCCCTCCGCGTTGAGGGCCAGGATCTGCGCCACCTGCTCGGCCGTGAGCATGACGAGGTTCGCGCTGCTCTTCGGCTCGCGCGAGAACCACAGCTGCCCCCGGAAGATGTCGTTCTTGACGTAGAACAGCTCCCCGTCCTCCAGGAGCAAGCGCCCCTTCACGCGCGGCATCCGCTGCTTGGCGTCCAGGTAGGTGTCCACCTCGAAGTTGAGGCAGCACTTCAGCTTGCCGCACAGCCCGGCCTGCTTCTGCGGGTTGGGGGTCAGGTCCTGCGCCTTGATGGTGGAGGTGGTGACCGAGGCGAAGGAGCTCAGCCACCGCTCGCAGCATATGGAGCGCCCGCACGCGCCGATGCCCCCGACGCGCGCGGCCTCCTGGCGCGGGCCGATCTGCCGCATCTCGATACGCACCCGGAACTCGCTGGCCAGGTTGCGCACCAGCTCGCGGAAGTCCACCCGCTTTTCAGCGCTGTAGTAGAACAGGGCCTTGGTGCCGTCGCCCTGGAACTCGACATCGGAAATCTTCATCCGCAGGCCGAGGTTCAGGGCGATCTGCCGCGACTTGATCATCGCATCCTGCTCCCGCTCGATGCTCTCGCACCACTTCTGCACGTCGTTCTCGCTGGCCTTGCGGTACACCACCGGGAGGGGCTCCTGGTCCTCCGGATGCTCGCGCTGATACCGGAGGTGCACCCGCTTCGCGAGCCAGCCCGTGAGCTGCACCACGCCGATGTCATGGCCCGGGTTGGCGCTCACGGCCACGATATCCCCCTGGGCCAGGGAGAGCATACCCTGGTTGAGGTAGTAGCCCGAGCGCCCATTCTTGAACTCCACGGTGACGATCTCAGAGTCGGTAGCCCCCCGGGTATACCGTATCCCCCAGTTGAATACGCCGGGAGTCTGATGGCCCTCACGCTTGATGTAGAACTCATCCAGCCCCTCGCGCTGGGCAATGACACCCCTTGAGTTCGCTCGGATCTCCATCCGCTAGTCTCCTTCCTTGTTGGCCCCGACCGCCTGGCCGGGGGTATATACTCGTCCCCTTGCGGGTAGCTACGCAATCTCACGCGCCCATTTGGGCGGTCGCAAAGGTAGGAAAAAGGGCAGGAAAAGGCAAATCAACCCCCAGCCGGCCTAGCGGTCAGGATCCTCAGGGTACGCGATGCGCGAGTGGTGCGCGTTGAGCAGCTTCTCCAGGAATATCCGCTTGATGGTGCTGATGTCGCGGAAGGTGATGTTCGCGTCGTTGAACTGGCCGTTCGCCATCTGGCCGTCGATAATCCTGTCGATGAGGCTGCTGAGCGACTCCGGGTTGATGGTCTTGAGGCTCCGCGAGGCTGCCTCGCAGGCATCGGCCATCATCATGACCGCCTGCTCGATGGTGAAGGGCCGGGGGCCGGGGTAGGTGAAGGCCCCGCGCATGTCGGGCTCGTCGGGGTGCTCCTCCTTGTACTTGATGTAGAAGAACTTGGCCTGCGACACGCCGTGGTGCGTGAGCATGAAGTCGATAATCTGCTTGGGGAGCTGGTGCTTGCGGGCGATCTCCGCCCCCTCGGTCACGTGCGCGATGATGAGGCGCGCGCTCTCCAGGTAGCCGAGCTCGTCGTGCGGGCTCATGCCGTGCATCTGGTTCTCGGTGAAGTACTCGGGGTGGTTGGTCTTCCCGATGTCGTGGTAGAGCGCGCCCGTGCGGGCCAGCAGGGAGTTGCCGCCGAGCTCCACGGTGGCCGCCTCCGCGAGGCTGGCGACCCCCATGCTGTGCTGGAAGGTGCCCGGGGCCTTCTCGGCCAGGAGGCGCAGCAGGGGCTGGTTCGAGTCGCACAGCTCCATGAGGGTCATGTTGCTCAGGAAGCCGAAGAGCTTCTCTATGGGCGCCATGAGCTGGTAGGTGGCCAGGGTCAGGAGGGCGTTCAGGCCCAGGAAGCCCACGTTGGCCAGGCTGATGCTCCGCCAGCTGCCCTCCTGCAGGGTCGCGATGGTGCCGTAGCTCAGGAGGTAGGCCAGGAATATGAGCACGACCAGCTGCAGGAGGCGGTCGCGCCGGTAGGTATTCTTGACCAGCAGGACGGCCGTCGCGGCGCCGAAGCTCATGACCACCGCGTAGCGATAGCTGTCGGGCGCGAAGAGGCCTATGATGAAGATGATCAGGAAGGAGGTCGTGAAGGCGAGCTGCGAGTTGTAGAAGGTCCGCAGCAGCAGGGGGACGATGGCCAGCGGGATGATGTAGAGGCCCAGGGGGCTGAAGTCGAGCACCAGGAACCCCGTGAGTATCATGATGCCGGAGAGCAGCAGCAGGAACAGGAGCTTCCTCCCCTGCCCCGGGCGGAGGACCTCCGGGTAGGCCCCCCGCAGGTGGAGGTAGTAGAGGGCGTAGGCCATGGCCAGGAGGAGGAAGTAGCCCGCCTCGGTCACCCACAGCCGGAGGCCGCTGCGCGAGCGGGTCTGCATGACGCGGCGCAAGGATATCAGCTTGAGGTACGACTCCCGGGTGACGACATCGCCGCTCCCTATAATCTTCTCGCCGCTGGATACCAGCCCGTCGGTGCGGGAGAGCTGGCGGAGCCGGGCGGCCAAGATCTTCGCGTTCAGGGCCGAGTCGTAGCGTAGGTTGGGGCGCAGCAGCTTGACCAGGTCGTGCACGGAGAGCGACTTGCCGATTCGGGCGGTCTGCGGCCGCTGCTGGAGCTGCTTGCGCACAAAGGTCGCGGCCGTCGACGGGGTGAAGACATCCTGGGGCTCCGTGGGGTAGAGGACCTGCGAGCGGAGGATGGCCAGGCCGCTCGTGGGGGTGATGGAGCTGAAGTCCTCCTCGCTGACCACGCCCACACGGTACACGTAGCCCAGGAGCTCCTCGAGCTCATGGCGGTAGTTCCGCTCGGGGCGCTTCGGGGCGAGGGAGGCCGCGAAGGGGATGCGGGCAAGACTGGCCGGGGCCGCGCTGAAGGGCGCCTGGGCGTTGGCGTCGCGCAGCTCGTTGAGCAGGAGGGGGAGCACGCTGTGCACCACCACCGTGTCGTGCAGGAATACGCGCTCTACGCTCTGCTCCAGGCGCTCCTTCTCGCGCTCGTAGTCGGCCTCAGGCTTGTAGAGGGGGAAGTCGAAGGGGGCGCGCAGCGTGGAGTAGGTCCACTCCTTGCCCTCCTGGAACTCGTAGTAGAAACGGTTGCGCCGGGGTACGGCCAAGTAGAGCAGCACGACCACCAGGGCGAAGCCGAGCAGCACCTTGAGGTCTTGCCATCGGGGCGAAATCTTCGGCAGCTGCATACCTCCCGCGTGCCGCTGGGGCTACTCCTCCTCGGGCTCGGCCTCCGGGGCCGACACGATGATCCGGCCGCAGTACTCGCAGATGATGAGCTTCTTCTTGAGGCGGATGTCGAGCTGGCGCTGGGGCGGTATCCGGTTGAAGCAGCCCCCGCAGGAGTTGCGCACCACGTCCACCACCGCGAGCCCATTCCGGGAGTTGGCCCGGATCTGCGAGTAGCCCGTACGCAGATGCTTGGGGAGCATGCCCAGCAGGCGCTCCGACTCCTCCTCGAGCGCGGCCTCCTCCACGGCCGTCTCGCGGATTATCGTGTCGAGCTCCTGCCGTTTGGCCTCCAGGTCCAGCCTGCGCTCGTCCACCTGCTGCCTGGTCTGCTCCACCCGCTCGGCGAGGGAGTCCATGGTCACCTTGCACTCCTTCATCTGCTTGTTGCACAGCTCTATGACCAGCTTCTGGTACTCCAGCTCCTTGGAGAGCGCGTCGAACTCACGGTTGTTGCGCACGTTCTTCTGCTGGTCGGTGTAGCGCTTGATGAGCGCCTCGGCATCCTTGATCTCGAGCCGCTTACCGGTCATCTCGTCCTCCCGGTCCCTGGTCTCCCCCTCCAGCTTCTCGATACGGGCCTGCAAACCCTCAATCTCGGTCTCGAGGTCCTCCACCTCCAGGGGCAACTCGCCACGAAGAGCACGGATGGAATCCCGCTTAGAGTCCACCTGCTGAAGGGCATACAGCGTGCGCAGCTGCATATCGATTGACATATCCTGTGGGCCGACCTTACGCTCTTCCATCGCTAGTTCTCAATTGTAGTAATACCCCAAGGGGCTCAGTTCACACTCACTATTACGAACCGCAAAGCTAGTGAAATTGTTGGCAATAATCGCACGGAGCAGCTCCACGGCCACCATTTCCGACTCGTAGTGCCCCACATCCAGCAGGAGCAAACGGTCGCCCCCGCGCTGGAAATCATGGTACTTCAGGTCGGCGGTGATGTACGCATCCGCGCCGCGGGCCCCGGCCAGCTCGATGAACTCCGCGCCGCTACCCCCGCAGAGGGCCACGCGCGACACGCTATGCCCCGCCCGCACCCGGCTATGGCGAACCACCTCCGTGGGCACCCCGGTCCGCACCAGGGCCAGGAACGCATCGTGCGCGAGGGGCGTAGCCAGCTCGCCCACCACGCCGAGACCATCGCCCGGCCGCACCGCCGCCGCATGGGGGCGCAGCGGGGTCATGGCCCGCAGGCCCAGCCGCGCGCCGAGGGCGTAGCTAACGCCGTCAGTCGCGCTATCCAGATTGGTATGCGCGGCCATCACCCCAATCTCCCGGCGGATGCACTCGGCCACCATGCCGGACGGGCCATCCACCGAGGTCAGGCGCTTGAGGCCAGAGAATATCAGCGGGTGGTGCGAGACGATGAGGTTCGCGCCATGCCGCGCCGCCTCCGCGATCACCGCGGGGCTCACATCCAGGCACAGCACAACGCCCCGCACCGGGGTGGTCGGCAGGCCAACCAGCAGGCCGCTGTTGTCGTACGGCTCCTGGAGCTGCCACGGCGCGCAGGCCCCGATCGCCGCCTCGATATCCGCGAAGGTCGCCATGGCTAGCCCAGCATCTTCTTGAGCTCCAGGAGCAGGCCCCGGGCCGCGCTGATGCGCTCTATGGCCTCCACGCGCCGGGCCTCGGGGTCGGCGTTGGCGTTGAGGCGCTTCTTGACGCTCTCGGGCGACATCCCCTCCACCCGCAGGTAGTAGCGGATACGCTTGAGCAGCTCCACGTCGTCGCGGGTGTACTTGCGCCTGTCCTTGGAGGTGCGCAGGGGCTTGAGCTGGGGGAACTCGGTCTCCCAGTAGCGGAGCGTCGAGGCCGACTCGCCCACCATCTTCGACACCTCACCTATCTTGTAGTACAGCTTGCCGCCGCCCATTTCCGTTCCATCCGTCATTGCCACGAGTGTTAGTTAGTCGAGCGACTGCCCGTTCTGCGAAGCGATATGCGCCAGCTCGGCCAGGCGGGACGGGTCCAGCTCGAGGAAGAAGTAGTTGATGGGGTCCACCGGCTCCCCGCCCACGCGGACCTCATAGTGCAGGTGCGGGGCCATGCTCATGCCCGTGTTGCCCACCGTGCCGATGGTCGCCCCTCGCTCCACGCGCTCCCGGTGCCGCACCTTTATCTCGTCCAGGTGGCAGTACATCGTCGTGTAGCCGTGCCCGTGGTCGAGCAGGATGGAGTTCCCCGTGCCCCGCTGGCTCATGCGGATCTCCTTGACCACCCCCTTGGCCGTCGCCATCACCGGGGTGCCCACCGGGCAGGCGTAGTCCACGCCGGTGTGCATCTTGAGGACCTTGTAGAAGGGGTGTATCCGCACGCCGAAGGGCGCGGCGATACGCAGCAACTTGTCGTTGGCCACCGGCTGGATGGAGGGGATGCTCACCATGAGCTCCTGCTTGCTCTGGGCCAGCTCCACCAGATCGTCGAAGGCCTCGGAGCCCGCCAGGGTCCCCTTCCGCAGCCGGCGCGCATGCTCCCGGGTGCGCGACACCATCGCCTCCGCGCCGTCCACCGCCAGGCTCTTGAACAGCTCGTTGGTCCTGCGGGCCGCGTCCTGGACATCCGACCGGCCCGGCTCCGACTCGAAGAGCGAGCGGTAGATGTCCCGGTCGCGCTGCTCGAGGTCCTTGAGCACCACCGACAGGTGCTTGTACTTCTCGCGCAGCTCCCCGAGGCGCTCCTCTATCAGGCGGTTCTCCTGGGCCAGCCTACGCTCCCGGGGGGTCAGCGCGATGTACGAGTAGCTTATGTAGACCATGACCGCCAGCGCGATGCCCGCGAGCAGGTAGCGGAGGGCCCGCTTCACCCAGTAGGCGAAGCCACGCGACTCCCGGGTAAAGCTCAGCGAATCTAGGTTGAACTTGTACTTGGCCATCCTCAGGGCAAAGTTTCAGCTCGGAGGGCCCGCGGGGCCTAGTCGAGCGCCGGGTGCGCCTCCGAATGCTGGAGCATCTCCTCGTACATCTCCCCGGTCATGTCGGCGAAGTAGTGGATTGGGTTGATGGGCTGCCCCTTCAAAATCACCTCGTAGTGGAGATGCGTCCCCGTGCTGCGCCCCGTAGAGCCCATGGTGCCCACCACCTGGCCCCGCTTCACGCTCTCGCCCACCGACACGCTTATCTTGCTGAGGTGCGCGTAGCGGGTGCTGTAGCCGAAGCCATGGTTGACCACCACCTGGTTGCCGTAGCCCGAGCCCGAAGCCTGGGTCAGCACCACCACCCCGTCGCCCGTGGCATGTATCGGGGCACCGTGGCGCGCCACGAAGTCCAGCCCGGCGTGGAATTTCGACTCGTGCGTGAAGGGGTCGCGACGGTAGCCAAAGGGGGAGGAGATGCGCGCCAGGTCGTGGATGGACACGGGCTGAATAGCCGGCATGCAACGGAGGAACTGCTCCTTCTCGTTGGCCAGCTTGATCACCTCATCGAAGGACTTCGACTGGATGTACTCGCGCCACGAGAGGCGGTCCAAGTTCTCGGAGAGCTGAATCAGGGCCTCGCCCCCCTCGATGTGCTCCAGGTCGGCGTAGCTCTTCGCGCCGCCCACCCCACCACGACGCACCGTGCTGGGGATGCTGTCGCTCTCGAATATCACCCGGTAAACGTAGTTGTCCCGGTGCTCTATGACCTCCAGCTGGCGGAGCGAGCTATTCACCTGCTGGTTCAGCATGCCAATCTCGGTCTGTAGGTCATCGCCCTGGCGCGATAGGCGGCGCGAGCGGGGCGTGTCGAATATCGACGTGTAGACGTACATCAGCACGAGGCCCACCGCGGCGCTTATCAGCACGTGCAGCACCATACGCCCCAGGCGGCGGAGAGCGCTGTTCTCCTTGCGCTCGTACTGCAGCGTCTCAGTATTAAAACGATAGCCCCTATTGCTCATCGAGGAAAGCTAGTTGTTAGGGCCCCGATACGGAGCCCTCGCAAAAAACACGCAGCGCGAAAGTACAAAAAAATGGCACTCCTCCCAGAGCTGGCGGCAGATTAAAATCAATTTGGCTTTTTGACCAGCGCGGATGCGCCCCTGACCAAGCCCCCGGCGCGGGTGACGAACGGCGGGCGCGTCCCGTGGCCTAGGCCCAAAAGAGAGCCGCCTCGCCCACCGGGGAACGGCGGGGCGAGACGGCCATATACCACGCAGCGCGCAGCGGCTTAGGTGGTCATGCCCCCGCAGACGTTGATGACCTGCCCGTTCACGTAGCTGGCCATGTCGGAGGCCAGGAAGACGCAGACCCCGGCCACGTCCTCGGGGCGGCCCGCCCGTCGGAGCGGTATCTTCGCCTCCCACTGCTCGCGGATATCCTCGCGCAGGGCGGAGGTCATGTCGGTCAGAATGAAGCCCGGCGCCACGGCGTTGAGGCGGATGTTCCGGGGGCCGAGCTCCTTGGCCAGGCTCTTGGTAAAGCCTATCATCCCGGCCTTGGAGGCCGAGTAGTTCGCCTGGCCCGCGTTGCCCCCCACGCCCACCACCGAGCTCATGTTGATCACCACCCCGCCCTTCTGCTTCATCATCGGGCCGATGGCCGCCTTGGTGAGGTTGAAGGCCGACTTCAGGTTCACCCGCATCACCTCGTCCCACTGCTCTTCGCTCATCCGCATCAGGAGCGAATCCTTGGTTATCCCCGCGTTGTTCACCAGGATATCTATCCCCCCCAGGTCCCCCTTCACCTCCTCCACGAGCCGCTCGGCGCTGACGAAGTCGCTCGCGTCCGAGACGTAGCCAAAGGCCTTCACGCCCATCGACTGCAGCTCCCGCAGCGTGGATTCGAACGGCTCGCTACGGCGCGTGCCCGTGAAGGCCACGTTCGCGCCCGCCTGCGCAAAGGCCAGGGCTATGGCACGCCCTATGCCACGAGAACCACCGGTTACTAACGCATTCTTCCCCTCGAGTAGTCTGTTCTGCATCGCTATGCCCTCCTCTATTAATGTGCGTACTATGTTCTACAGCAGCGCGCGGATGGCCGCCAGCGCCTTGTCGTAGTCCGGCTCGTGGGTCACCTCCGGGACGTACTCCACGTACTGCACCACGCCCTTCTGGTCGATCACCACCACGCCACGGGCCAACAGGCGTAGGCCCGGCAGCTCGAAGCCGTACTTCTGGCCGAAGTCCATCTCGAGGTGGTCCGACACCATCGTCATGCACTTCACGCCCTCGGCCGCGCAGTAGCGCCCCAGCGCGAAGGGGAGGTCGGCCGAGATGGTGTACATCGCCACGCCATCGCCCAGCTTGCTGGCCTCCTGGTTGAAGCGGCCCGCCTGGGCATTGCACACCGGCGTATCGATTGAGGGGAACACCGCGATGACGCGCACCTTGCCCTCGCTATCGGAGAGCTTAACGGGCTTCATGTCCGGCCCCTGGCACACAAACTCGGGGGCCTTGTCGCCCACCTTTACCTCCCGGCCCAGCAAATCCATTCCGTTGCCACCAAATGTCACTTTCATCCTGCTAATCCATTAGTGTTACTTCCTAGTCCAGAACGTTCTGGCTAAGGCTTTGTTCGGCCTCGGTTGCCCCCGACGGCAGCTGGAGCTTCCGCCGCTGCACGTGGGTGCCCTTGCCCTCCTCGTAGCATATCTCGATGGCCTGCCCATCGCCCGAGCCCTCCGCTAGGAGGAAGTCCGATATGGGGTCCTCGACCCATCGCTGCAGGGCCCTCCGGAGGGGGCGCGCGCCGTACCGCGGGTCAAAGCCCTCCTCGACCAGGAACGAGCGGGCCGCATCGCTGAGCTCGAGCGTGTAGCCCAGCTCGGAGAGGCGGGCCACCACGCCCCGGATCTCCACCTCCAGTATGGCGCTGATGTCGTTCTGGCCCAGGGGGTTGAAGTGTACCAGGTCGTCGAGACGGTTGAGGAACTCGGGCGGGAAATGCCGGTCCAGGTGCTTGGTCAGGAAGCGCCGCTTGTGCTCCTGCGCGTGCACCTCCCGCTGGGCGGTGGCAAAGCCTATGCCCATGCCGAAGTCCTGCAGCTCGCGGCTCCCCACGTTGCTGGTCATGATGATGATGGTGTTGCGGAAGTCCACCCGCCGCCCGTTGCCATCGGTCATGTGCCCCTCGTCCAGCATCTGCAGCAGGAGGTTGTAGATCTTCGGCGAGGCCTTCTCTATCTCGTCGAGCAGAATCACCGAGTAGGGGTTGCGGCGGACCTTCTCGGTGAGCTCGCCCCCCTCGCCGTAGCCCACGTAGCCCGGAGGCGCGCCGATAAGCCGGGAGGAGGAGAAGCCCTCCACGTACTCCGACATGTCCACCCGTATCAGGCTCTTCTCGCTCTCGAAGAGCTGGCGGGCCAGCTGCTTGGCCAGGAAGGTCTTGCCCACCCCGGTGGGCCCCAGGAACATGAACGCGCCTATGGGCTTGTCGGGGTTGCGCAGGCCAGAGCGGTTGCGCCGTATCGCGCGGGACACCGACTCTATGGCCTCGCCCTGGCCTATGACCCGGCTCTTGAGCGCCTCCTCCAGCTGCAGCAATCGGGCCGACTCGCTCTCCTGGAGCCGCTGCACGGGCACGCGCGAGACCATCGAGACCACCTCGGCGATGGCCTCCTCATCGATTAGCCTCACCTCGCCGCCGGCCTGCCCACGGCGTAGCTGCAGCTCCCTGTCCTTCATCTCGCGCAGGGAGCTGTACTTGGCCTGCTGCTGCTGGGCCTCCAGCTGGCTGCCCGCCTCCTCGCTGGCCGAAATCTCATTGAGCACGCTCTCCATCTGCTCCTCGAGCCACTGCGCCCGGCGCGTCAGGGGCGTGGTCCGGGTGGCCATGCGCGCCCCGGCCTCATCGAGCGCGTCCAGCGCCTTGTCGGGCTGCTGGCGGTCGGACACGTAGCGGTTCGTCAGGTGTAGGCACGATGCCAGCGCCTCCTCGGTGTACTCCACCCCGTGGAAGCCCTCGTAGGTCGCCTTGAGGCTGCGCAGGATGGAGAGCGTCTCCTCGTCGGACGGCGGGTCTACCAGCACCTTCTGGAAGCGACGCTCCAGCGCCCCGTCGGACTCCACGCTCTTGCGGTACTCGTCCAGGGTCGTCGAGCCGATGCACTGGAACTCGCCACGGGAGAGCGCTGGCTTGAGGATGTTGGCCGCATCCAGGGTGCCGCTCGCGCTGCCCGCGCCCATTATCGTGTGCAGCTCGTCGATGAAGAGGATGTAGTTCCCGTTCTCGCGCACCTCGTCGAGGATGATCTTCATGCGCTCCTCGAATTCGCCCCGGAACTTCGTGCCGGCCACCACGGAGGTCAGGTCCAGCTGCAGGAGCTGCTTACTGGCGAGCTGGGGGGGGACATCCCCCCGGGCCATGCGCTGGGCAAAGCCCTCCACGATGGCGGTCTTCCCCACCCCGGGGTCGCCGATCAGCACCGGGTTGTTCTTGCGGCGGCGGCAGAGAATCTGGGTCAGGCGGGCTATCTCCACCTGGCGGCCCACCACGGGGTCCAGCTTGCCCTGGCGGGCCTTCTCGGAGAGGTTCACCGTGAAGTCCTCCAGGCCCATGCGCACCTCGCCCTCCTCGCCCACCTCCCGCTCGCGCGAGGACCTCCGCCCCTCGCGGGCCGATGAGGCATCCTCCCCGTCCGAGGCGCCCTCGCTGTCCTGCACCACCAGGAACTTGCGGGCCTCCAGCTGGAAGCGCTCGGCATCCACCCCCTCGCGCTGCAGCAGGTCGTAGGTCGCGCTCCCGTTGCGCTGCAGCAGGCCCAGGAATACGTGCCCCTCATTCATCACCTCCGAGCCCATGCGGCGGCTCTGCTGGTACGCGTCGTAGAGGAGGTTGCGCGCGTCCGTGTCGTAGGTGATATCCGTCCCCTCGGTCAGCGTGAAGTCGCGCTCCTCGCCCCGCAGGGCCTCCATCAGGCCGCGCTTCAGGTCGTCCAGGTCCACGCTCATCCCCATCAGCACCCAGCGAACGAAGGTGGACTTCGAACGGAGGATACCCAGCATCAGATGGTCGGGGCGGATGGAAAGACTACCCAGCCGCATCGCCTCGGAGTGGCTCAGCAGCAGTATCTTCTTCAGCTCACGACTATAACTCTTCGACATCTCCATACTCTACCCTTTACCCTTTCCCCCAGCCAGGCCGGGGACATTTATGTCCGACATCTTACCAATTTATATGGAACGCTTATGGCTAGGAATTGTTGCGCCCAGAGCCGGATGGCGTGGCCATACGCGGGGGGGCGGCCACGCCATCCGGGGGGAGGATGCCCACCTCGGGGGCTATATCCACCGGACCAGGGGGAAGTCCGTGCGGCTGGGCAGCAGCTCATGCCGGGGGAACAGGCGTATGGCCACGTCGTAGGCCCCGGCGGCCGAGGGCGAGAAGCGCAGCTCGTAGGTGGCGCGCGTGCCCTCCGTCCTCACCAGGCGGTAGTCGAAGGCGCGACGCACCACCACCTCGCCGCCGAGGCGCTTCAGCTCGCGTATCACCAGCTCTACGCCCACCTCCTCGGGCGCGATGTTGGGGAGGTCCAGCACCACCCGGCCGTGGTACTCCGAGCCGGTCGATATGGCCTGCGCGCTCACGCCCACGTTGTCGGCATGGACCACGCCGATCTGGTCCCAGTATCGCAGCATCCGCAGCTTCCAGGCCGTGAGGTCCCGGAGGCCTTGCTCCCGCCCGTCCAGCAGGCGCATGAGCCGCTCGTGCATCGGGGTGTAGTAGCGGGCGAAGTAGTCGGCCTGCATGCGCGTGCTGCTGAACTCCGGCGCCACCTCGGACATCGACCGCTTGATGCTGCGCACCCAACCCCGGGGAACGCCGTGCTCATCCCGCTCGTAGAACAGCGGCACGAGCTCATTCTCGATGGTGCTGTATATCCGCTCCGCGTCGAGCTCATCCTGCGCGTCCTGGCTATCGTACTCCCGCTCCTGGGGCAGGGCCCAGCCCGCGCCCTCACGGTAGCCCTCCACCCACCAGCCATCCAGCACGCTGAAGTGCAGGCCGCCGTTCATCACGGCCTTCATCCCGCTGGTGCCGGAGGCCTCCTGCATGCGGGTGGGCGTGTTCATCCACACGTCCACCCCGCGCACCAGGCTCTTGGCCAGGGGCATGTCGTAGTTCGGCAGGAAGAGCAGGCGGCCACGGAACTCCGGGCGGTGGGATATCTCGTAGATGCGGCGAATGAGCTCCTGCCCGCCCCCGTCGTGCGGGTGGGCCTTCCCAGCGAAGAGCACCTGCACGGGGCGGCCGTCCCGGCCGAGGATGCTGGCCAGGCGGTCCAGGTCGCGGAGGAGGATGTGGGCCCGCTTGTAGGTCGCGAAGCGGCGCGCGAAGCCTATCGTCAGCACGTCCGGCCGCAGCCGCTCGCACACCTCAACCACCTCCCGGGGGGTGCGCATACGGAGCATCTCGGGGCGCTGCATGTCCTCCTTGACCGACTCGATGAGCCGCCCGCGGAGCCGCTCGCGCACGGACCACACCTCCGCGTCGGGCATCTCGAGGACGCGCTCCCAGCACGGCAGCGCGTCCGGGTCCGTTGCGCAGCCCAGCGCGGTGCGCCACTCCTGGGCTATCCACGTGGGGTAGTGCACCCCGTTGGTGACGTAGCCCACGTGGTTCTCCTGCGCGTAGTAGCCCGGCCAGAGGCCCTCGAACATGGCCTTGCTCACATCGCCGTGCAGGCGGCTCACGCCGTTCATCCCGCTGGAGAAGTTGGCCGCCAGGTGGCTCATGCTGAACTTCTCGTCGGCATCATCGGGATGCACCCGGCCGAAGCCCACGAAGCGCTCCCAGCTGATTCCGTACCGGGCCGGGTAGTGCGACATGTAGCGGCGCACCATGGCCTCCTCGAAGGTATCGTGCCCGGCCGGCACCGGGGTGTGGGTCGTGAACAGGCAGCGGGCCCGCACCAGCTCCATCGCCTCCGCGAATCCACGCCCCTCCTCCTGCATCAGCTGCCGCATCGACTCCAGCGCCGCGAAGGCCGCGTGCCCCTCGTTGAGGTGCAGCATGTCCACCTCGCAGCCCAGGGCCTGCAGCGCCCGCACGCCCCCCACGCCCAGCACCATCTCCTGCTTGAAGCGGTTCTCCCGGTCGCCACCGTAGAGGTAGTGCGTGATGCCCTTGTCCTGCTTGTCGTTCCCCTCGAAGTCGGTGTCCAGGAGGTAGAGCGGGATGCGCCCCACCATCACCTTCCAGACCCGCACGCACACCTGCCGGCCGGGCAGCGCGACCTGCACCGTGAGCCACTGGCCCTGCGCGTCGCGCACGGGCTGGGCCGCCGTCTCCATGAACTTCTGCGGGTTGTAGGCCGCCTCCTGCTGGCCCGTCATCGAAAGCCGCTGCACGAAGTAGCCGTAGCGGTACAGCAGCCCCACCCCCACGAGCGCGATGTTCCTGTCGGAGGCCTCCTTGAGGTAGTCGCCCGCCAGCACGCCCAGGCCGCCGGAGTAGAGCTTGAGCGAGGAGTGCAAGCCGTACTCCATGCTGAAGTAGCCCACCCGGGGCGTGGCCACCGAGAGTGGCTGGCCCATGTAGGCATCGAAGGCGGCCTTCACCTCGGCCAGCTCGGCCATGAAGGTCACGTCACTGCGCAGCTCCTCCAGCCGCGAGTAGTCGATCTCGGCGAGCAGCTTGAGCGGGTTGCGCTCCGACACCTCCCACAGCTCGGGCGATATCCGGGCGAAGAGACGCTGCGCCCTCGGGTGCCAGCTCCACCAGAGGTTGTGCGCGAGCTCATCGAGCGTCTGCAGCCCGTCGGGTAGGCGCAGCTCCACCACCAGCCTGCGCCACGCCGGGGGGCGCACATCCTGGCGTATGTCCAGAATCGACTCCTGGACGGCCGGGCGGGCGCAGTCTAGGCGCTCCATCCGCTGGGCCGCGCGCTCCAAGGCCAGGGCGTAGACCTCCCAGTAGCGGGCGACGAAGTCCTTCCAGGCCGCCGTGCCCGCCAGCCGCTTGGCCACCCGGCGGAAATCCGCCTGCGCCTCGCGCTGGTCGAACTGCTGCAGCAGCACCCGCGCCACGCGCTCCACCACCACCTCGAAGGAGGCACCCGCCCGGGACACCACGTAGGCGCCATGCTCGAGGTCCGCCACGCCATCGGCCTGGTAGCACCCCACGGCGCGCTGCTCGAGGAGCCAGCTCCCGAAGCCCGCGTAGTCGCTCGTCACGGTCGGCACGCCGAAGGCCAGGCTCTCCAGCGGGGTGTAGCCCCAGGGCTCGTAGCCGGAGCAGAACACCGTCATGTCCATCCCGGCCAGCAGGTCGTAGTAGGGCATGTCGAAGGCCCCGTCCGCGCCGTCGAGGTAGCAGGGCACGAACAGGACCTTCACCCTGTCCTCCGGGGCATTGCGCAGCCCCCGCTCGCCCAGGCGGCGCAGCAGCGGGTCGTTCCACAGGTCGCTCAGCTGGTGGGTCATGATTCGGTCCTCGCCCTCTGGCACCAGGCCCCCGTCCCGCACCTCAGGGCGCACTCCATCATTGCCGGCCGGAATCAGCAGGCAGGCCAGCACGTCGGTACCCGGCGAGGCATCCCGCCCCCGCAGGGTGGCATTCAGCACGGCCAGGGCATCGACCAGCACGTCGAGCCCCTTGTTGGTGAACTCGTAGCGGCCGCCCGTGCCCACCATGAACACCTCCTTCGGCAGCTCCACGCCCATCAGGCTGCGGGCCACCTCCAGCAAGCGTCGACGGGCGGCCGCACGCACCCGCCGCTGGTCCGCCGCCGTGCCCACCAGGGAGGCATCGAAGCCGTTGGGCGTTATTGCATCCACCTCCTTGGCCAGGAACTGCCGGCACTCACGGGCAGTGATGGCGCTCACCGTGGTCGCCGCATCAGCCTCCGCCGCGGCGGTCCGCTCCATGCTCTGCTTGGCCACCACGCCGAAGTCGCGGGCCGACTGCCCGGCATCGAAGTCCTCGAGCTGGTCGTAGAGCGGTAGGCCATTGCCGGCGATACTCCGCCCCAGCACCGTGGCGTGCGTGGTGAAGACCGTCGCCACCTCGGGCTGCGCCCCCTTCAGGTACAGCACGCCCGAGCCCGTCATCCACTCATGGAATTGGGCCACAACCCGGGTCCGCATGGGCAGCCGCCGCTCCACCAGGCTCCCAATCACCTCACCGGCCGCGTAGCCGAAGAGCAGGGGCTCCACGTAGTCCCAGCGCCCCTCGAGCGAGTCCACCCCGTACTCATCCCAGAACTCCCTGAGTATGCGGTCCTTCTGCGGCATGAGGTAGGTGAAATCCACCAGCACCACCACCGGCGAGCCCGCGATGCGCCAACGCCCGGCCCGCACCGGCAGGCCCTCCTCGCGCGCGCGTGATGCCCAGAGCGAGAGGTGCGTATCCACCTCCTCAAACTCCGGGTTCGCCCCGTCGGGATGCAGGCCCGGCCCGATGGCCACGTAGCCCCCATCGTAGCCCGCGAGCAGGCGTTGCACCTTCGTGCCCACCACCGTATGGATGCCCCCCACCTTGTTGCAAACCTCCCAACTCACCTCGAATATGAAATCTGGACGTGTCGACATGCTTCCGCTCCTCCACCTTTAAGTGTTAAGTATACCCCTCGCAGCACCCAATCAGGCACTGGCAACAAAGATAATAAAAAAACGGAGTTCCCCACCTCCACCCCGGAATAAGGCCAGAAGCTGAGAAGTAAGCCGTATGGGGGCAAAAGGGGATTAGGAGGAAAAAACGCTCGGCCCATAAATCTCGCGCTCGGGATGGGGAATGGTGACTGAATTGGGATGGCTGCAGCCCGAAAAGACCCCAGAAAGTAGCTTTTCAAAGGTTTTTTTCGTCGAAAGGGTATGGAAATCGAATTTTTTCGTACCTTTAGGACAGATATAAGCCACAGACCATGGAACGCCCATACATCAGCAAGGACAAGGAGCAGCTCACGAACCTGCAGAAGGCGCTGGCCTGCGAGATCCTGGCCACCAACGGCAAGGGGGCCTACGCCAGCACGACGCTGGCCATGTGCAATACCCGGAAGTACCACGGCCTACTGGTGCTCCCGCTCGAGGGCTTCGGGGGCGAACGCTACGTCCTGCTCCACTCCCTCCACGAGCAGCTCATCGCCGAGGGCATGACCTTCAACCTGGCCGTCAAGCGCTACCCCGGCCAGTACCACCCCAGGGGGCACAAGTACCTGCGGCGCTTCGACATGCTGCCCAACCCCTCATTCGAGTACCAGGTGGGCACGGCCTACATCCGCAAGGAAATCCTCATGCCACGGGGGGCGGAGCAGGTCCTAATCCGCTATACCCTACGGGAGGCGGAGCACCCCATCACCCTGCGGGTAAAGCCCTTCCTGTCCTTCCGCCGCGTACACGACCTCAGCCGCGCCAACCTCGCGGCCAACACCCGCTACACCGCCGTGCCGCACGGCATGGCCACCTGCATGTACGAGGGCTTCCCCACCCTGCACCTGCAGACCAGCCGGGGGAGCGAGTACGTCCATGCGCCCGACTGGCACTACAACGTGGAGTACCAGCGGGAGGCGGAGCGGGGCTACGCATCGCACGAGGACCTCTACACCCCGGGCTACTTCGAGCTGCGGCTCGGGCCGGGGGAGAGCTTCGTCTTCTCGGCGGCCACTGCGGGCCAGGACCCCGCCCGCCTACCCGACCTCTACGACAGCGCGCTACGGGAGAAATCCCCACGGGCCAACATGGCCAGCACGCTCGCGGCGGCGGCCCGGCAGTTCATGGTGGAGCGCAACGAGAGTATCCACGTCGTGGCCGGCTACCCGTGGTTCGGCCGCTGGGGGCGCGATACGCTCATCGCCCTACCCGACCTGACGCTGACGCTCGGCCAGGCCGAACGATGCCGCGCCGCCATCAGCACGCTGGTGGGCGAGATGCGCAACGGCCTGCTGCCCAACATGGGGGCGGTGGGCAACTCGGCCTACAACAGTGTGGACGCGCCCCTGTGGCTCTTCGTCGCCATCCAGCAATACATCGACCGGGCGGCCGACCCGAAAAAGGCCCACCAGGAAGCCTGGGAGCTCTGGGGCGACGCGATGGTGGAGGTCTTCCGGCGGTACTCCCAGCAACGGGGGGAGGGCTTCGGCCTACGGATGAACGGCGAGGGGCTCATCTGGGCCGGGGAGGCGGGCTACGCGCTCACGTGGATGGACGCCGTGGTGCAGGGACGACCGGTTACGCCGAGAGGGGGCTACGACGTGGAGATCAACGCGCTATGGTACAACGCCATCCGCTTCCTGGAGGGCTTCGCCGACCGCTCCACGGCGCTGCGGCAGGCCCGGCTACCCGAGCTGGCGAGCTCCATTCAGCAGGCCTACCAGGCCCTGTTCTTCATGCCGCAGGAGGGCTACCTGGCCGACTACATCGACGAGCAGGGGCCGCACCGTGAGTGCCGACCGAACCAAATCCTGGCCATCGGCCTGAAGTACTCCCCCCTGACCGAGGAGCAGCAGGGCCACGTGCTGCACGCGGTGGAGAGCCACCTCTACACCCCCCTCGGCCTACACACCCTCTCACCGCGCAACCCCCACTACAAGGGCCACTACCTCGGCGACCAGGCCACCCGCGACTTCGCCTACCACCAGGGGACCATCTGGACATGGCTCCTCGCGCCCTACCTCGATGCCATGCAGCGCATCAAGGGGGAGGAGGCGGTCGGCCGGGTGAGCGAGCAGATTCTCACCGCGCTCGAGCCCCTCCTGCAGCACGACGGGCTGGGCTCGCTGAGCGAAATCTACGACGGCGACCCGCCCCACGCACCCCGGGGAACCATCGCCCAGGCATGGAGCGTCTCGGCCGCGCTGCACGCCCTCGAGGCCTACTGCAGAACGGCAGAACCCTCGGAGAAATTCGGCTCGCAGTGGTTCTGCGACAACATCCTGACGACGAAATGATAAGGACCAATAGCCAGCACACTATGCGCGTACTAATGTTCGGATGGGAATTTCCCCCACACATCACCGGCGGGCTCGGCACCGCGTGCCTGGGCATGACCCGGGCCCTGATGCAGGAGGGGGTCGAGGTCACCTTCGTCCTCCCCCGGCTCTTCGGGCAGGAGGAGCCCGGCGGCATGCGCCTACTCTCCGCGAGCGAGCTCGGGCTGAACCTACGCGAGGAGGAGGTCCTCTTCCTCCGGGAGCACGCCCGCTTCCTGGCCATCGACTCGTACCTCCACCCCTACATCGGGCAGGAGGACCTATGGAGCGAGCGGCACCAGGAGCGCGGCTACGAGCTCCGGCTGCACCACTGGCGGGAGGAGTACTTCAGCTTCAGCGGCCGCTACGGCGCGAACCTCATGGAGGAGGTGGCCCGCTACGCCCTGCTGGGCGCGGTGGTGGCCCAGCGCGAGGACTTCGACATAATCCACGCCCACGACTGGCTGACCTACGGGGCGGGCATCGCGGCCCGGGAGGCATCGGGCAGGCCGCTGGTGGTGCACGTGCACGCCACGGAGTTCGACCGCAGCGGGGAGAACATCAACCAGGCGGTGTACGACATCGAGCGGCACGGGATGCACGCCGCGGACAGGGTCATCGCGGTGAGCAACCGCACGCGGGAGACCATAATCAGCCGCTACGGTGTGCCGCCCGAGCGGGTCGTGACGGTCCACAACGCCGTGGACTTCTCGGGGCAGAGCCTCCTCGGGCCGCTCGAACGCCCCTTCCCCGAGCGGGTGGTGACCTTCCTGGGGCGCATCACCTTCCAGAAGGGGCCGGAGTACTTCGTGGAGGCGGCCCACCGGGTGCTGCAGCGGATGGACAACGTGCGCTTCGTGATGGCCGGCAGCGGCAACACGCTCCACCAGATGGTGAGCCGGGTGGCCCAGCTCGGGATGGCCAGCAAGTTCCACTTCGCGGGCTTCCTCCAGGGCGAGGACGTGGACACCATGTACCGCATGAGCGACGTGTACGTCATGCCCTCGGTGAGCGAGCCCTTCGGCATCACGCCCCTGGAGGCCATGCGCAACACCGTGCCGGTCATCATCTCGAGGCAGAGCGGGGTGGCCGAGGTGCTCCGCCACGCCATCAAGGTGGACTTCTGGGACATCGACGCCATCGCCGACAGCATCTACGGCATCCTCAGCTACCGGGCGCTGCAGCGCTTCTTCCAGCGCCACGGCGCGGAGGAGGTCAAGGGCATACAGTGGGGCCAGGCCGCCCGGCGGATAGGGGATGTGTACGAGCAGCTATGCCCCACCTAAGGGGGGGGGGGAGGTAATGGATATGTAACACCCAATCAGGAGGACAAGCCCATGCGCACGATATGCTTCTACTTCCAGGTACACCAGCCCTACCGCCTACGCCGGTACCGCTTCTTCGACATCGGCCGCCGGCACGACTACTTCGACGGGGAGGCCAACCAGGGCATCATCCGCAAGGTCGCGCAGAAGTGCTACCTGCCCATGAACGGGGTGCTCGAGGAGCTAATCGGACGCCACGGAGACCGCTTCCGGGTGGCCTTCTCCATCTCGGGCGCCGCGCTGGACCAGCTCGAGGCCTACTGCCCCGAGGTGCTGGAGAGCTTCCAGCGGCTGGCGGCCACGGGCTGCGTGGAGCTCCTGGCGGAGACCTACGCGCACTCGCTCGCGGCCCTGACCCACGAGGAGGAGTTCCGCGCGCAGGTGGAGATGCACCACCGGCGCATCGGGGAGCTGTTCGGCCAGCAGCCCACCACCTTCCGCAACACCGAGCTGGTGTACTCCGACCGCATCGGCCACATGGTCGCCCAGATGGGCTACACCCAGATGCTCACCGAGGGGGCCAAGCACATCCTGGCCTGGAAAAGCCCCAACTACCTCTACCACAACGCGATGAGCCCCCGCCTAAAGCTCCTGCTGAAGAACTTCCGCCTGAGCGACGACATCGCCTTCCGCTTCTCGAACCGGGGGTGGGACGGCTGGCCCTTGACGGCCGAGAAATTCGCCCACTGGCTCGGCGCGCTGCCCCGGCAGGACGAGGTGGTCAACCTCTTCATGGACTACGAGACCTTCGGCGAGCACCAATGGGCCGACACGGGCATCTTCGACTTCATGCGGGCCCTACCCGAAGCGGTGTTCCAGAACGGGCAGTACGAGTTCCTCACCCCGCGGCAGGTGGCCCAGAAGCACCAGTCCGTGGGCCCGCTGCACGTGGAGTACCCCATCAGCTGGGCGGACGAGGAGCGCGACCTGACGGCCTGGCTCGGCAACGAGCTGCAGGACGAGGCCTTCTCCAACCTCTACGGCCTGCGCCAACGGGTGCTGCAGAGCGGGGACCAGGACCTCCGGCGCAGCTGGCTGCTGCTGCAGACCTCGGACCACTTCTACTACATGTGCACCAAGTGGTTCGCCGACGGGGACGTGCACCGCTACTTCAACCCCTACGGATCGCCCTACGAGGCCTTCGTGAACTACATGAACGTCCTGAGCGACTTCACCCTCGAGCTGGAGAGGCGGCTGGCCCAAGCCGGGCAGCACGCCCAGCCGGATGGGAAAAGATGCTAACTTCGCGCTGTGCCAACACGGTGCCCGCGCACCAGAAAGAGCCCGAGACCATGTGCAACGCCTGCCCCCGATACGCCAGCCCATTCACCGACTACGGCTTCAAGCGCCTCTTCGGCCAGCCGCTCGGCCGGGAGATGCTGCTCAACTTCCTCAACGAGCTGCTCAGGGAGGAGCAGGGCACCATCACCCAGATCACCTACCTCAACCCCGAGCAGCAGGGCAACACCCCCAACGACCGCCGGGCCATCTTCGACCTCTACTGCCAGAACGAGCGGGGCGAGCGCTTCATCGTCGAGATGCAGAACACCAAGCAGGACTACTTCAAGGACCGCATGATGTTCTACGCCACCTTCCCCATACAGCAGCAGGCCGACCGGCACCGGTGGAACTTCGAGCTCACCGCCGTCTACGCCATCGCCATCCTCGACTTCGTCTTCGACGAGGACCAGGACGAGCCCGACAAGTACCGGTACGACATCATGCTCCGCGAAGCCGGCCACAAGGAGCCCTTCTACGACAAGCTCACCTTCATCTACCTGGCCATGCCCAAGTTCCGCAAGGGCATAGACGAGCTCGCCAACGACTTCGAGCGATGGCTCTACGTCATCAAGAACATCGGCAGCCTCGACCGCTACCCCCCCGAGCTCAAGGGGCGCATATTCAGGCGCTTCTTCGACCTGGCCGAGGTCGCCCAGTTCGACCGCAGCGAGCACGACGAGTACCAGGAGAGCCTGCGGGTCTACCGCGACCTCAAGAACTCCTTCGACAGCGCCATCCGCGAGGGCGAGCAGAAGGGCCTCCAGAAGGGGCTGAGCCAGGGCATGGCCAAGGGGCGCGAGATAGGCCACGCGGAGGGGCGGCTCGAGGGCAAGCTCGAGGGGCTGAAAGAGGGGAAAATCGAAGGGATAAAGGAGGGGAAAATCCTGACGGCCCGAAGCATGCTCGAGAAGGGGATACCCCTGGCCACCGTCCTCGAGGTCACCGGCCTGGACGAGAGCGACCTGCAGGCCTAGGCAGCCGGCACCACCCCCCGATTGGGCCCGCCGGGAAAAGACAGGGCTGGCGGATTCGCACCCACCAGCCCCGTGCCACCAGAGAAGTGGGCCATGCCCTACTCCATCACGTCGTCCGAGTTGAACTTGAAGCCGAGCCGCTTGCCGGTCTGAATCTTCGCATTCTCCACCTTGGTGTTCATCTGCGCCACGGTCGCGATCTTGACCATGTCGTAGGGCGGGGTGAGCAGGTCGAAGTCCAGGGTGTACTGCATGGCCGTCTGGATGATGTCCGTCAGGGCGGCCTTGTCGAGCGGCCTCTGGCCGAAGGAGCTGCAGAGGTAGCCCATCTGGCGCTTGCCCTCCACGAAGTAGTGCCGCTCGCGGTTGATGAAGATACGCCCCACCAGGTAGCCCAGGTCGTCGGCCCGGTTGAACTTGAAGGAGTCGGCCAGGAAGTTGTACATGTTGATCACGCCCACGTAGGAGTTCTGCGGGTTCTTGCCCACGTAGGCCAGCTTCCAGATGCTGTGGTCGCGGTCGAACTCGAAGACGTTCGTGTGCATGCTGAAGAGCAGGATGTCGGAGGCCAGCCGGGCTTCCGCCTCGAACTTGCCCCGGTCGCGGTACTCCAGGCGGATGCGCCGGTCCATCCCCTTGAGGAAGGGGTTCAGGTCGTTGACCGTCTCGTGGAGTATCTCCTTGACCAGGTTGAAGGCCTCGAAGGTGTTGTCGTAGACCAGCATCTTCATCTTGCCCTTGTCCTGAAGGGTGCGCACGAGCTGCTGATTCTTTGCGTCGAGGCTCTCCAGGGAGAGGTTCTCGTCCTTGCGTTCTATGTCCATTACGCTGCTTTGTGTTTTAGTAGGATCTGGCGAATAGCACCCGCTGGCTGGAGGGCTTCCCGCTCCTGATGCACACGCCCGGCTCGGGGGCGTAGCCCAGCTCGCCCTCCAGGGGTATGCAGCGGATGGTGGCCTTGGTCTCCTCCTTGATGAGGGCCTCGGTCTCGGGCGTTCCGTCCCAGTGGGCGCTCACGAAGCCACCCTTCGCGTCGAGGGCCTCAACGAACTGCTCCCAGGTATCCACCCGGGTGATGCGCTCGCGCAGGGAGGCCAGGGCCCGCTCGTATATGCTGGCCTGTATCTCCTCCATCAGCCCGGCCACGCAATCGGCCAGACCGGCCCGCGGAATGCTCTGCTTCTCCCCCGTGTCGCGGCGGGCGATCTCCACCGTGCCGCTCTCCAGGTCGCGCGGGCCCACGGAGATGCGCACCGGTATGCCGTGCAGCTCGTGCTCGGCGAACTTGAAGCCGGGCTTGAGGTTGTCCCTATCGTCGTACTGCACCACCAGCCCCCTGGCCCTCAGCTCCTCCATCATCGACTCGGCCGCCCTCCCCACCAGCTCCCGCTCCTCGGGCTTGCGGTAGATGGGCACTATCACGGCGTGCACCGGCGCCAGCTTCGGGGGGATGATCAGGCCGTTGTCGTCGGAGTGGGCCATGATGAGCGCGCCCATCAGGCGGGTGGACACGCCCCACGAGGTGGCCCACACGTACTCCTGCTTCCCCTCCCGGTCGAGGTACTGCACATCGAAGGCCTTCGCGAAGTTCTGCCCCAGGAAGTGCGAGGTGCCCGCCTGCAGCGCCTTGCCGTCCTGCATCATCGCCTCGATGCAGTAGGTGTCCAGCGCCCCGGCGAAGCGCTCGCTCTCGCTCTTCATGCCGATGACCACGGGCACGGCCATCCACTCACGCGCAAACTTCGCGTAGATGCGCACGATCTGCTCCGCCTCCGCGATGGCCTCCGCGGCGGTGGCGTGCGCGGTGTGGCCCTCCTGCCAGAGGAACTCGGCGGTGCGCAGGAACAGGCGCGTGCGCATCTCCCAGCGCACCACGTTGGCCCACTGGTTGATGAGGATGGGGAGGTCGCGGTAGCTCTGTATCCAGCCCTTGTAGGTATTCCAGATGATGGTCTCCGAGGTGGGGCGTATGACCAGCTCCTCCTCGAGCTTGGCCTCGGGGTCGACCACCACGCCCTCGCCCTCGGGGTTGTTCTTGAGCCGGTAGTGGGTCACCACTGCGCACTCCTTCGCGAAGCCCTCCACGTGGTCGGCCTCGCGGCTCAGGTAGGACTTCGGGATGAACAGCGGGAAGTAGGCGTTCTGGTGGCCAGTGGCCTTGAACATCGCGTCGAGCGCGGCCTGCATCTTCTCCCACACCGCGTATCCACGGGGCTTTATCACCATGCAGCCCCGCACGGCCGAGTGCTCAGCCAGCCCGCCCTTGCTCACCAGGTCCGTATACCACTGCGAATAATCCTCACTCCTGGGCGTAATCTCCTTTGCCATTGGTACGTCTCTTAAGTTTTTTGCTACGTTTGTAGCCGGGTTACCTCGTATTTTATTCGTTATATTCGCGCAAGGTAAGCAATTCAGGCGAACCGTAACCATAAAACCAGAGCCTAGGTATGAAATACTCCCCAATGGCCATAGGGCTAATCATCGTTGGGACGCTCGTAATCTCCTGTGCTACAAATAGATCGGCCATATCGAGCAGCTCCCCCTACGCCGACATATACTACGGCTCCAGCCGCGCAAAACAGGACTCCGCGCAGGCCCACCAGGCGCGTTTGGCCCGCGAAAAGGCCCAGCGAGAGGAGCAGGAAAGACGCGAAAAAGCGCGCATCGCCGCGGAGAAGGAGCGGGCGCGGCGCGATAGCCTACGGGCAGAGGAAAAGCTGCTGGAACCCAAGGACTTCAGCTCCTACGCCGAGTACCGCGAGTACATCGACGCGCACGGGGAGAACACCCCGGCCACGGCGTCCCCATCCGCGGAGAGCAGCCCCGTGGAGCAACGGCCCATCGGCAGCTCCACCGGCAGCCTCCAGGGCGCGAGCGGCAGCAAGACGGTGGTCAACAACTACTACCTCAACGAGCCATTCTACACCCCGGACTACACCCCGCCATCCTACTCCTCCACGCGCCTGCTCATGAGCCTCGAACCCGGATTCCACATCCGGTGGGACATCGCGGAGACCATCCACTACCGACCCCGCTACCGCTGGGTCTACTACCCACCGTGGCCCAGGGTCTACTACCCCATCTACCGCCCCGAATTCTACGACCCGTGGGGCATCCCCCGCTATGACCCGTGGTACGACCCCTGGTACGACGGCTGGTACGAGGCCTACCCCTACCCCCGCCAATCCACGCGCCGCGAACCCATCTACCGCAGCCGGCAGCCCCGGATGAACCAGGAGTCCTTCCGCCGACCCAGCACCAACAGCGGGTACGGCACCCGGGGCGGAGGCGGCTACCAGGAGGGCTCGGTGCACAGGCGCACCCCCTCCACCCGCGGAAGCCAGTACCCCTCAGACGACTTCGCGCCCGTGCGGCATCGCGGCCAGAGCAGCGGGCAGGACTGGGAGACAACTAGGACCAGGCGACCCACCCAGAGCAGAACGTACCCCTCGGACGACTTCGCGCCCGTGCGGCATCGCGACGAGAGCAGCTCCAGCCGGAGCCACCGCGACACCGCCTCGGCACCCACCCGCTACAGAAGCTCCGACGACGACTTCGCACCCGTGCGGCACAGATAGCGGGCGGAGCAAACAGAATAGTAAAGAGCAACAACACCAGAACCATGAAAAGGATAATCATACTGGCCGCGCTGGCCATCGGACTGCCGGGCGTACACACCACGCTCCGCGCGCAGGACTACAACGACCTCGTCTTCTACTCGCAGGGCCAAGCCACCGGCACCGCCCGCAACCTGGCCACCGGCGGCGCCCTCAACGCCATCGGGGGCGACCTCTCCACCATGGCCAGCAACCCGGCCGGGATGGGCCTCCTCCGCCAGTACAACGCCTACGTCTCCGGCGGGATGGGGCTGTTCATCGGCCGGGAGGACTTCCGCGGCGTCAACACCCGGGAGACCAAACCCTTCGGCTCATTCGACGGCATCGGCGCGAACTTCCACTTCGGCGGCAGCGCCGAGCAGACCACTGGCCTGGTGGGTGTCAACTTCGGGGTGGCCTACAACAAGCTCGCGGACTACAGCTACAAGTACACCGCCGAGGGCATAACCGACGGCGCAACCTTCCTGGATGCCCTCGCCCAGGAGGCGAACGACACCAAATTCCCACCATTCCCCAGCAGGAATGATGCTTTCAAGGGATACAACTGGTACCTCGCGCTCGCCCGTCCATTAGATTTGGTGGAACCTAGGAAGAAGGATGGAAAGCTCATGGATAAGGGTGACCCACCCAGCGAATTCGACCGCTACAAAGTGCCCTGGCTCCCGGGCGAACGCGCGCTCCAAATCAACGAGGTCAACTCCACCGGCAAGTCCTCGGAGGTGAATATCGGCCTGGGCTTCAACATCTCCAACCGGCTCTTCGCCGGGATAGCCCTGGGCATCCCCTCCATCCGCCGCAGCTGGACGCAAATCTACACTGAGAAGGCCGCGGACGAGCCCAAGGACCTCATTAGCTACGAGTTCATGCAGGAGGCCAGCATGGAGGCCAACGGCATCAACCTCAAGCTCGGCCTACACGGAAGGCCCGTAGAGATGCTCCAGCTGGGCTTCTCCATCGAGACCCCCAGCTTCATGCAGGCCACCAGCAAGAGCCAGCTATTCGGCAAGTCGTACTTCCTCAATGGAAATACGACATTCTTCAATGACAAGAGCCCCCAGAGCCGCTTCGAGTACTCCTTCGTCTCGCCCCTGAAAGCGGGCGCATCCATCGCCTTCATCATCCCGGAGGGGGGCTTCATCGGCCTGGACTACCGCATGACGGCCACCCCCCTAGCCCAGTTCACCAGCGCGCGATTCACCCAGGACAACCGCAACATCCAGAGCGCCACGCGCTACACCCACGCGCTCAACCTCGGCGGCGAGCTCCTCATCGAATTCCTGGCCATACGCCTCGGCGGCGGCTACCAGATGAACCCCTACAAGGCGGGCTACGACAACCCCATCGGCCAGAGCTACCACGCCGCGGGGGGCATCGGCATCGCCCTCCCCGGCTTCTGGCTCGACCTCTCCTACCGGCACCTATTCCAGGAGGGCTACTCGCCCCTATACTCCTACGGCGACATCGCGGCCCTGTCGAAGCACAAGGGGCAGCAGACGCTGCTGATGGCCACGGTCGGATTCAACCTATAGAACACCATAATCCGCACGCTGGTCAAAATCATCACCCTGGTCAGCGGGAAAATGCCTATCTTGGGGTAATCAACCGGGTTACCACGTAAAGAATAGGCACATGAATTTCCTCGGACATCTCTACCTCGCGGGCAAGGACAAGCAGATACGTCTGGGGAACTTCATCGCCGACCACATCAAGGGCATACCCATCGAGCGCTACCCACCCCGGGTGGCCGAGGGCATCATGATGCACCGCGCCATCGACTACTTCACCGACTCGCATGAGGCCATGGCCGAGTGCCGCGGCTACTTCCGCGAGGGCTACGGCAAGTACGCCGGGGTGGTGCTCGATGTGGCCCTGGACAACCTGATCATACGGAACTGGTCGACCTACTCGCCCCTCCCGCTCAGGCCCTTCATCTACCGCTTCTACCTCCAGATGGCAATGCAGTGGCGCTGGCTACCCCCCTTCTGGCGGCGCATGCTACCCCAGCTCGTGCGGGACAACCGCATCTACCGCTACCGCACCGTGGACGGCATATGCGAATCGCTCGACATCATGGCCCGCACCACATCGCTACCCGACCACAGCCCGACCGCCCGCCGCGCGCTCACGGAGGACTACCAAAAAATCCTCCCGCTCTTCCACATCTTCATGCAGGACATCATCCGGGAGATGGAGCAGGAGTACGGCATCAGCCCCATCGGCTGGGAGAGGGTGCAGCAGGAGCACGAGCTAGCCTAGCGGGGAGCTATCGCTCTCCCGGACCAGCACTGGCGCAAGGCGAACCCATCCACCATATGCAGACGAGGCACGAGGGCTTTGGCCCTCGTGCCTCGCGCTATGTCTCACGCCGCCGTGCCTAGCGAAGCACCCGGCATTCTATCCGGCGGTTCTTCGCCCGTCCATCCTCGGTGTTATTGCTACCCAGGGGCTCCTTGGCCCCCCTACCCTCCGTCTCGAGGCGGTTCGCCCCTATCCCCTTACGCACCAGGTAGCTCTTGACGCTCTCGGCGCGCCGAACCGACAGCTCGCTGTTGAGGTTGTCCTCCCCCGTATTATCCGTATGGCCCGTTATGCGGATGCGCACCTTGGAGTTCCGCTTCAGGTAGGCCAGCCAGTCCTTGAGGATATTGTCGATATTCTTCGGCAGGTTGTACTGCCCAGTCTCAAAGTGGACGTAGACCAACGACGGCGGATTGTCCTTGCCCTTGCTCACCGCCGGCTGCGGCTTGATCTTCGGCTTAGGTATCTGCCGTAGCGGCACCGTCAGCCGTAGCGGGCTCTCCCGTGTATGCCGGTCCTGGGGGGTGAAGCTCAGCGTCTTGTCGAAGTAGCCATCCTGGCGGGCCGAGATGCGGAACTCCTTGCCGGTGGCCAGGTAGGCGGTGAAAGTACCCTGGTAGCCCATGTGGAAATCCGCGATGGTATTGCCCTTCTCGGTCGCAACTATAGAAACAGCGGCTGGCAGCTGGCGCTTGGTCGCCGAATCAATCAGCTTGACCTGGATGTAGCTGCTATGGAGCGGCCGCCCGGACCCGTACTTCACCTTGTAGATATCCAGCCCCTTCATCCGGTCGCGGTTCGACGCGAAGTAGGCCGTATCGCCGCTGAGGCAGAAGCTCATCTCGTCGGACTTCGTGTTGATCGGGTAGCCCAGATTGTACGGAGCCCCCCAGTCCTTCCCCTCGCGGTCCATCGCGTACAGGTCAAGCCCCCCCTGCCCCTTGCGGCCGTTGGACGAGAAGAAGAGGCGCTTGCCATCGGTCGTCAGGTAGGGCGCCAGCTCATCCTCGGCGGTATTGACCGAGGGGCCCATGTTGGCCACGCTGTCCCACCTGCCGTTCTGCGCCAGGTGCGCCACCCAGATGTCGAACTTCCCCTCGCCACCGGGCCTGTTGCTCGAGAAGTAGAGCTTCTTGCCGTCCGGCGAGAGCACCGCGGCCTTGCTGTCGAACGAGCCGTTGACCGTGCCCTGAATGGCGGAGGGTTTAGACCACCGTCCATCGCTCCCCAGGTGGCTCTCCATGATGCGGCAGTGGCGGTCGCACTCGGTGTACAGTACCGTGTGGCCATCCGCGGTGAAGTGGGCCGCGCTCTCGTTGTCGGAGCTCTCGAGGCGTTCGCTCAATATCTTGCCCGCCGACCATACGCCCCCGCGCCCCCGCCGCGAATCGAAGAGGTCCTCCTGCCCATCCTCACGCCGCGAGGGGCGGCGGTTCCCCTTCTTGGGCACCATGCGCGTGTACACCAGGTGGTAGCCCTCCGGCTTCATGACCGGGTAGTACTCATCCAGGCGGGTATTCACGCCCCTATCCCCCTTATCCAGCACCTCCGGGATCTGCACCCCCTCCTGCAGCAGCTCCGGCTTGGTCGCGCAGCACATCGCGATGAAATCCTTGGCCTTGTGTAGAGAATCGGGCGAGATGGATAGCTTCGTGAAGGCCTCAAGATGCTTTTGGCTCTCGGCGTACTTCGCGCTCCGGAAGGCGGCGCAGCCCGCGCTGAATTCGTAGTGCGCATTATTGGGGAACAGCCTCGTCATGTTGGCCCACTGGCCGTAGGCACGGCTATAATTCTGGAGGTTCTCCAGCAGCTCTGCCGTTGCCAAATGCGCGGCCTCAAAGTTCGGGACATGCCTCACCGCGGTGCGGAATGCCATGTAGGCCGCCTGCACGTTGCCGGTATCGAGCGCCAGCTGCCCCTCCCGGAAATTCGCCCGCGCCAAACTATCGGCCACAGCCGGATCCACCTTCTTGGTAGCCGCATTACGACCTGCACCCCGTCGGTAACGCCCATGCCCAGCAGGTAGGCCCACTACCAGCATGGCCAGTAAAAAGAGTAAGAGACTTTTATTCATGCTAACCAAATTAGATCAATGTTCAACGCTACACGGCAACTCTCCCTGGCTCACAAGTCCGACAAAGATAGCTAGATTTGCCTAAACGCACAGCATGCACCCAGCATCGCCACCCCATGCGGACAAATTCCCCCACTACGCACACAGCTGAAAAGCCGTACAATACAGCGTTTCAGGCGCGTAGGACAGGAACTGGCCCAGAGCGACTTATGGAAAGATACGGGGGGTTGAGGGGTAGATTTAGACGCATTCGTCATACCGTGGGCGATGTCTGTCAAAATTGCACGGGAAATGTCTATTCGCCAACGTCCCAGAGCTTCGTTTACATGGATTTCTTCATGTTCCACACCCCGCCCCATCTTGCACCTGCCCCCCTATTTGTCGCCCCCGAATAGCCGCCTGAGGAAGGAGCGCTTCACGGGCTTTTCAGCGCTCTCAACCTGGGGACGCGGGGCATCCGCCGGGTTCTGCCCAGCGGGAGCCTGCGCACTCCTCGGCCGTCCATCCCCACGGCGAGGGGAACCCTGCCTCTCACCTGACTTCTGCTCCGCCCTCTGCCCCTCTGCGCGCCCTTCCCCCTGATTGCCACGGGGTCTACGGTTCGGCTTTCGGCGCGGCCTACGCTCCGGAGCACCTTCGCCCTTTGGCCCAGGTACGCCAGCCGGCTGCGCGCCATCAACCTTCTGGGGCTGAGTACCTTGCCCACTCCCCTGCCCCTCCTTGGGCTGCGGCTTCCTACGGGGTTTGCGCTTCTTCTTCGCACCCTGCCCCTCACCCGGCGCATGCTCCTGGGGCTTGCCCTCACCCGAGGGCCTACCCTTCCCCCCGGCCTGACCCGTGCCCGACCTGGGCTTTGCGCCCTTTTGCCCGCCCCTCGCGCCCTGCGAAGGTCGCCCGCCACGGGGCTTCCTCTCGGCCGACTCTGTGGGCGTAGGCACAACGAAGCCCTCTATCTCGGGCAGGCTATCAATCTGCTTCTCCAGCAGCTTCTCGATATCGCGCAGCAGATAGTCCTCAGGCGGGGAGCAGAGCGTGAGCGCCTCGCCGTCCGAATCGGCGCGCGCCGTCCGGCCCACCCTATGCACGTAGGACTCCGGCGAGTTCGGCACGCTGAAGTTGATGACCATCTGTATATCGTCAATGTCTATCCCCCGGGCGAGGATATCCGTGGCCACCAGGATGCGGGCCTGGTGCGTCCGGAAGCGGCCGAGGGCATCCTCCCGCTCCTTCTGGTCGAGGTCGGCATGGATTTCCACCACGTCGAATTGCGCCCGGTGGAGCGTCCGGGCCAGCTCGCGCACCTCCACCTTCCGCTCGGCGAAGATGATGACGGACTGCAGCTCGGTGCGCAGCGAGAGGAAGTTCTTGAGCACGGTGTACTTGGCCGTCGAGTCCACCCGGAGGACGTACTGCTTTATCTTCTCGGCCGGCTTGGACACGGCGATGTTTATTGACTGAGGCTCATGCAGTATGGTGTCGGCCAGCTTACGCACCTCGCGGGGCATGGTCGCCGAGAACAGGAGCGTCTGCCGCTCGCTCGGCAGCTTCGACACTATGCGCTTGATATCGGGCATGAAGCCCATGTCCAGCATGCGGTCGGCCTCATCCAGGATGAGGGTCTCCACCCCGGAGAGCACCCCTATCCCCAGCTGGAGGAACTGGATGAGCCTACCGGGTGTGGCCACCAAGATGTCGGCCCCCTGGTCGAGCGCCTGGCGCTGCAGCCCCCACTGCCCGCCGTCGTTGCCCCCGTACACCGCGCGCGAGGAGACGTTCGTGTAGTAGGAGAAGCCCTCAATCTGCTGGTCAATCTGCATCACCAGCTCGCGCGTCGGCGCGATGATCAGGACCCGGGTGCTCGAGTTGGGCTTGGGGTCGGAGGCCAGTTTGGAGAGGATGGGCAGGAGGAAGGCCGCCGTCTTGCCCGTGCCCGTCTGCGCGCAGCCCACGATGTCGTGCCCCTCCATGATGATGGGGATGGACTGCTGCTGTATCGGGGTGGGCTTCGTGTAGCCCATCACATCGAGGCCCTCGGCCACCGACGGATGGAAGTTGAAGTCTTTGAATTGGATTTCCATCTGCATTAAGTGTTGTAGAGGGGGGTGGACATACGAAAAAAGCGATTGGATAGGCTCAGCGCTATCGTCAATCGCTTAGGGCGTGGGAGCTATAGGATTCGAACCTATGACCCTCTGCTTGTAAGGCAGATGCTCTGAACCAGCTGAGCTAAGCTCCCCGAAATACTTTGCCTACTACCCAACCTTAGGGCTAACCCGTCCCTCTCGGCACGTGGTGGGAGCTATAGGATTCGAACCTATGACCCTCTGCTTGTAAGGCAGATGCTCTGAACCAGCTGAGCTAAGCTCCCGAAATACAACCCATACCCATCAGTTCGCGGGGCCTACCCATCAGGCCCTCCCCAGACCCAAAGCGACAGCCTGCCTCCCCCGCCCAAGACCTCACCCCCACGGCTATCCGCCACAATCCATCCCCCCGTGAACTGCCCTCCACACCATGCACCCCAGTGGGAGCTATAGGATTCGAACCTATGACCCTCTGCTTGTAAGGCAGATGCTCTGAACCAGCTGAGCTAAGCTCCCCGAAACACAAAAGAGAAAGGGCCTCCGCTCCATTCCCAGCCTAGCCACCGGCTAGCAACCGAGCTCACCCCCATCCCTTTTGCGTCGCAAAGGTACGCATTGTTTTGGAACTAGCAAACCCCGACCGGCCCATTTGGCCTTCTGAGGGGTATATTCATCAGATTATCAGGCTACTCCACCACGTAAATATCCTCGTTCTCCCGCCGCATGTAGTACTGCTCCCGGGCGAACTTCTCGAGGTTGTGGCGGCTGGTCTTCAGCTCCACCAGGCGTAGGCTATCGCGGGTGATCTTCTCCTCGTAGTAGGCCTTTTTCTGCTTCAGCTGCTCCACGCGCACGCTGGCCTGGCGGATGTCCACCAGGGAGTTCGCGTCGAAAATGGTCACCCAGACCCCGTACACCACCAGGATGACGACGTAGCGGTTGGTCAGGAGGCGTAGCCCCAGCCTGACCGCACGGTGACCCACCAAGTCCCTCAGGTTCAATCGTATCCGCATCCCCTGTATCTCCGTGGCATCTACTCGGCCTTGGGCTTCTTCCGCTGGGCGTACTCCCTATTGAGGCCGTCGATGACCTCCTGGGTGATGTTCTGCGCCGGGTCGGCGTAGAGCATGGGCACGCTGAAGATATAGCTGTAGCCCTTGGTCTGGTTGTAGCGGGCGACGTACTCGGTGATGGCGTTCTGCACCTTGCGTAGGCGCACCTGCTCCTCCTCCACGACCCGCTGCTGCTCCTGCTGCTGGTAGGCCAGGAAGCCCTGCTGCTCCTGCGCCAGGGTCTCCTGCATCTTCTGGGCCTCCGAGCGCAGCATCAGGCCCTTCTGCATGTCGTCCTGGAACTTGGCAATCCGCTTCTCCAGGGCCTGCCCCTTGGTCTTCACGCGCTTCTCGGCCTGCTCGGTGAGGGTCTTGAGCTCCTTCTCCAGCTCGAAGTAGTAGTCGTAGGACTGGATTACCGTGTCGAGGCTCACCCACGCGATGCGCAGCTCGCCGCTGGCCACGGACGGGGGCGTAAGGCCCGCTACGGGGGGCTCTTCTGCTGGCTCCGGCATCGCCGCGGCATCGGCCGAGGTGGCCTGCTCCGCGTCGGAGGAGGTCCCTTTGCCACCGTTGCAAGCACTGAAAAAGAGGGGGATACACGCGGTCAGGGCCACCAGCACAACTCGTTTCATGTAGGATATAATGATTGGTTCTGGAGGCAAAGATAGGGTATTTCGCGGAAACGCGGCGCGTACTCCGGGCGATTCGGGCCGCGCCACCACGAGGGGGCGAGCCGGTTCGGATGGGGGACGGGCCGCGCGGGGATGCTACACGAAGGCCAGATGGAGGGTCTCGGCGATGAGCTCATCCATCCTTCCCTTGAGCTTGGTGGTGGCGGTGTTGGCCATGCGGTTGTCGATGGCCATGCTGACGGTGATGGCCTCGTGGCCGAGCATGGTGGCCATGGCGTTCACCGCGCCCGACTCCATCTCCATGTTGAGTATTCGCAGGTCGCCGTGACGGAACTGGTTAGCCCGTTGCACCAGCTTGGTCAGGGCGGGGGTGAGGCGTAGCTGGCGGGCCTGGGGGCCGTAGAAGCCCGGCATGGAGAGGGTCATACCGTGGTGGCCGAGGGTCTGCAGCCGCGATACGAGGCCGGGGGCTGAGCGGACCGCGTAGGGCATGGGCGCGCCGTCGGGCACGGGGAGGTAGTCGTGGAGGTGGCGGTTGAGCTCGCTGTCGGTGCAGTGCTGCAGCTCGCTGTACCAGTAGGCCAGTCCGTCGAGGCCGACGGTGTAGTCGCTGACCACGGGGTCGCCGTTGGCGATGTCCTCCTGTATTGCGCCGGAGGTGCCTATGCGGATGAAGCGGAGGGGCGTATGCTCGGGCTTGGCCTGGCGCTCGTGGAGGTCGATGTTCCAGAGGGCGTCGATTTCGGTCATGACGATGTCGATGGAGCCCGCCCCGATGCCGGTGGAGAGGACGGTGATGGGGTGCCCCTGGTAGTCGCCGAGGAGGGAGTGGAACTCGCGGTTTTTCCTCTCCTTCACGACGCGGGTGAAGTGCTTGGCCACCAGGGCGACGCGCCCGGGGTCGCCCACCAGGATGATGGTGCTGGCGACCTCTCCCGGCTTGAGGCGCAGGTGCATGATGCTGCCGTCGGTGTGCAGCATGAGCTCGGAGGTGGGGATGGTCCGCGTAAGCTGTAGGTCCTTCATGCCGCTATGCTTTGGTTTGCCCGGCCGGGCCGATGAGCTGCTCGATGCGCTCCTTGAGCTCCTCGGACTTGAAGGGCTTGAATATGTAGCCGTCCATGTCGGCCTCGAATATGTTCTCGACCACGCCGGGCTCGGTGGAGGCCGTCAGGGCCATGATGGGCGTTTGGTCGCTGGGGGGGGTGAGCTGGCGGATGCGCCGGGCGGCCTCGAAGCCGTCCATCCCGGGCATGCGGATGTCGAGCAGGACCAGGCCGAAGGGCTGGCGGGCCAGGGCGTGGAGGGCCTCCTGGCCGGAGGTGGCCTCCGTGTACTCGTAGCCCCAGCGCTTGAGGAACTTGCCGACGACCAGGAGGTTTATCTTGTTGTCGTCGACCAGGAGGATGTGCTGGTTGGCCCCGCGGCGGGTGGGGCGGGGGGCGACCTGCGGCAGATGGCTCAGGCCGATGGTGCCCGATGGGAGCTCCTGCTCGTCGGGGGTGCGAATGGGGAGGGTGAAGCTGATGGTGGTGCCGATGCCCTCCTCGGACTCGAGGGCGATGCTGCCCCCGTGGAGCTCCACTATCTTCTTGGAGATGTAGAGGCCCAGGCCGGTGCTCTGCTTGCTGCCCTTCTGCTCGTTGCGTATGTAGGCGTTGAAAACGGTGGGGCGGAGCTGCTCGGGTATGCCCTCCCCCGTGTCGGTGACCGAGATGGTGAGGTACTCGCCGGGCGGGTCGGGCTCCACGTCGATGGTTATGTAGCCCTTCTCGGTGTATTTGACCGCGTTGGATATGAGGTTGTTGAGGACCTGCTCTATGCGCCCGCCGTCGGCCACGATGAGCTCGGGGATGCTGGGCGCGTAGTTGAGGGTGAAGATGAGCTTGGGGGAGATGAGGGCGTAGCGGTCGATGATGTCCCGGCAGGCATCCAGGAGGCGGAAGGGCCGCTCGGCCAGGACCATCTGGCCGGCCCATATCTTGGAGGAGTCGAGCACGTCGGAGAGGAGGGTCTGTATGCTGCGCGATAGGGGCTCGATGGCCCTCATGATCTTGGCCTGCTCCTCGTTGAGCTCGCTGGGGTCCAGGAGGCTTATCAGGCCGTTGAGGGCGGCGATGGGGGTGCGGATCTCGTGCGAGAGGAAGGCCAGGGTATCCTGCTGGCTCTTCTGGCCGGGGTCTACGGCGGGTGAGCTGTCGTCGGAGATGCTGTAGCTCAGGTCGGAGAAGGTGCCGACGATGTACACGACCAGGGTGCTGGAGTCCTGTTGGTACTTGGAGACCAGGCACTTGGCCGGGAGGACCGTGCCGTCGGAGCGTAGCATGCTGACGATGCGGGGGCGGGATTCGAAGAGGGGCGGGGGGGCCTCGTCCTCAATCTCTTTCCAATCCTGGCGACGCATGACATCGAGTATGGCCAGGGGGGCCTTCCGGTTGCGCTGGTAGCCAAGCCGGGGGTAGAGCTCGGCGGACATGAAGCGAACCCTGGTGTTCTCTACCGCGATGAAGAAGTAGCCGTTGACCTCGCCGAGGGTCTTCCTGAGCACGGTGCCCATGTCGTCGCTGAACCAAAGCATAGAGAATGTTTTTCTGGGGCAAATGTAGCGAAAAAAGCGGCGGGGAGCAATGTCCCGGCCCTATCAAGAACCTCTCGCCCCAGCACGGGGAGCTCCGCTGCCCGCCGTGGCGCTACGGGGCATCGCGCTGCGCGAAGTCCTCCAGGAGCCGCTCCGCGCTGCGCTGGAGGGCCGCCAAGCCCTCATGGCCGGTGTAGGGCCCGCGCAGGGAGATGTAGTACTTCATCTTGGGCTCGGTGCCGGAGGGGCGCACCGTGATGGTCGCATGCTCGGTCTGGAACTGGAGGACATCGGAGGGCGGGAGGTCGATTTTCTCCTGCGTGCCGTCGGCCCGGGCGCATAGGCCACTGGCGTAGTCGTAGCGCGCGATGAGGGCCTCCCCGCCCAGGCTTGCCGGGGGTTTCTCCCGGAGCTGGCGCATGCGCCGCTGGACCTCCCGCTGGCCCTGGCTCCCGGTCAGGGTGATGGAGCGGAGGGCGGAGACGAAGGCCCCGTGCCGGGCGTAGAGCCCATGGAGCACATCCATGAGGTTTTCCCCCCGGGCGTGGTGGTGGGCGGCCATCTCGCAGAGCAGCATGGCGGACTGTAGGGCATCCTTGTCGCGGACCTCCGTGGTGGCGAGGTAGCCGTGGCTCTCCTCCGCGCCGAAGAGGAAGCGGCGGGTCGGGTGTTGCCGCTGCTCGCGGGCCATGACGCTGGCGATGTACTTGAAGCCGGTCAGCACCCTGAGGGTGGGTAGCCCGTGGTCGGCCGCGAGCAGGTCGAGCATGGGGGTGGTGACTATTGTCCGCACGATGTAGGCCGGTGAGCCATCGGAGGGGGGCTGGCTCTGCAGGAGGTAGTGGGCCAGCAGCACGGCTATCTGGTTGCCGTCCAGCCGCTGCAGCTGCCCCTGGGCGTTGCGCACGTAGGCCCCCAGCCTGTCGGCATCGGGGTCTGTCCCCAGCACGAGGGTCGCGCCCAGCTCCTCGGCCTTCTGGCAGGCGAGCGCCATGGCCGTGGGCTCCTCCGGGTTGGGCGACTGCACGGTGGGGAATGCGCCGTCGGGCGACTGCTGGGCCGCCAGGGTATGCACCCCGGTGAAGCCGGCGCGCCGGAGCAGGGCGGGTAGCATGCTGGCCCCGGCGCCGTGGATGGGGGTGTAGACCACGGGGAGAGCCGGGTGGGCGGCCACGGCCTCGGGGCGGCGGAGGGTGCTCAGGAGCGCGTTGATGTAGGCCTCGTCGAGCTGCCCGTCGATGGGGGTGATGAGCGAGGGGTCGGCCGGGGGGAGGGGGGCATCCTCCCGGCGGCACCGGGCGACATGCTCCATTATTTGGGCATCCTCCGGGGCGACAATCTGGCCGCCGTCCTGCCCGTAGACCTTGTAGCCGTTGTACTCCTTGGGGTTGTGGGAGGCCGTGATGACTATGCCCGCCTGGCAATGCAGCGCCCTGACGGTGTAGCTGAGCTGGGGGGTCGGCCGCGGGCCATGGTACAGGTACACGCGCACGCCGTGGGCCGTGAGGACCTCCGCGGCCGTGCGGGCGAGGCTCTCGCTCTGGTGGCGCGTATCGTAGGCCACGGCGACGCGTAGCTCCCGCTGGGGGTGCTGCTGACGGAGATGCCTCGCCAAGCCGACGGTGGCCTGGCGGACGGTGTGTGGATTGATGCGGTTGGGCCCCACGCCCATGAGGCCGCGCATACCGCCCGTCCCGAAGGCGAGATTATCGCAGAAGGCCTCCTGCAGCTCCTGCGGGTTCTCCGCCACGAGGTGCTCTATGGCGCGTCGCGTCGCATCGTCGTAGGCCATCCACTGCTCTACGCTGCTCCTTATGCTCTCAGGTATCATGGTGGCTTAGATTTTAGCGGTTTGGGTGATGAATATGCGGGGCGCACGGACTAGCCCGTGGCCTGGTGGCACTCCCGGAGGGCCTCCCTCCAGTGGCGGGCCGTGAGGGACAGCTCCCCCCGTGCGCGCTGCGTGTCGAGGACGGAGAATGCCGGACGGGGGGCGGGCTGCTTGAGGTTCTCGCTCCGTATGGGCAGAATCTCTGGCCCGCCGGTAAGCGTGCGTATCTCGCAGGCGAAGTCGTACCACGAGGCGATGCCCAGGTCGGCGTAGTGGAGAACCCCCGGCGTGCAGCGGGCATCCGCCACGAGGCTGCAGATGGCCCGGGCCAGCGACAGCGCCGAGGTGGGGGTGCCCACCTGGTCGTAGACCACGCGTAGCTCCTGCCCCTGGCGGAGACGCTCCCGCACGGTGAGGTAGAAGTTGTGGCCGAAGGGCGAGTAGAGCCACGAGGTGCGCAGCACGGTGGCGATGCCGGAGGAGAGGGCGCGCAGCTCGCCCTGACGCTTGCTCACGGCGTACTGCCCCTGCGGGTGCGGCACTTCGTCCTCCCGGAAGGGGCGGTTGCCCCCCGAGCCGAAGACGTAGTCGGTGGATAGGTGGAGAAGGCGGGTGTCCATGCCCGTGTCGGCGTTGTGGCGGCGTACGGCCCGGGCGAGGTAATCCACGGCGGTGGCATTCACCAGCATGGCCCGCTCGGGCTCCTGCTCGGCGCGGTCCACGGCGGTGTAGGCCGCGGTGTTGACCACCCAGCGCGGCTGGTGCTCCCGGAGGGCCGCCGCCACGCTGGAGGGGCGGGTGATGTCGAGCTCCGCGCGGGTGGGGAAAATCCACTGGGCCCCGCCCTCCGTCCCCTGGGCGAGTACCCACCGGAGGGCCTGGGCGAGCTGCCCCTCGCCCCCCGTCACGAGGATGCGCTGACTAGAGGACATCGGCCTGGCTCAGTGAGGGGAAGAGGCTGTCCCGCGAGGAGAGGACGATGTCCCCCTCCGGGATGCGCCAGTCGATTTGCAGCGCCGGGTCGTCGTAGCGTATACCCCGCTCGGCATCGGGGTTCCAGTAGGCATCGCACTTGTAGCTGACGATGGCCCGCTCGGAGAGGACAACGAAGCCGTGCGCGAAGCCCCGGGGTATGTAGAGCACCTGGTGGTTCTCGGCCGAGAGCTCCACGCAGACGCTCTTCGAGTAGGTGCGCGAGAGGGGGCGTATGTCGACGGCCACATCGAGGATGGTGCCCTCGATGGCGCGCACGAGCTTGCCCTGGGCGTGGGGGGCGAGCTGGTAGTGCAGCCCTCGGATGACCCCGTAGGTGGACTGCGACTGGTTGTCCTGCACGAAGGGCTCCTTTATGCCCAACCGGGCGAAGTGCTCCTGCTGGTACGACTCGTAGAAGTAGCCCCGGTGGTCGCGGTGGACGGTGGGGGTGATGAGGAGGACCTCGGGGATGCGTTGCGCCTCTGCTTTCATGTGGACACTTTAGTGGAACGGGTTCTGTATTCTGGGCAAATGTAGATATTTTGGGCGAAATGGCATACCTTTGCTCTGGCCAAACGGCGCTGCAATTCATGGGCATTTCCACGGCGAACTTCCTGCGCATCTCCCTGAGCCCCCCCCGCCCCTTCGCGGGCCTGGGGGCCTACCTCCGCCTACACCTCAACGGGGGCGTGAGCCGCGTGCACCTGCGCTTCCCGGGCTGCGACATCGGGGACTACAGGAACGTGCTGGAGGGGATGGAGCTGGACCCCGACCTGGAGGCCCGCGTGAGCCTCAGCGACCACTTCGGACTGCTGGACGAATATCCCCGCCTCGGGGTGCACCTCTCCACCAGTAGGCGGGCCGAGTACCCCGAGCCACGGCGATACTTCGGGGGCGAGCGGGCCATATCCACCTCCACCCACTCACCCGCAGAGCTGGCATCGCTACCCGTGGCGAACTTCGACTACGCCTTCCTCGGGCCCGTGTACCCGTCCATCTCCAAGCCGGGCTACGGTCCAAAGGGGGGAGCAGACCTGCTGACGGGCCAGATACCCCACGGGGAAGGGCACATCGCCGCGGTCGCGCTCGGGGGAATAGAGCCCGAAAGGCTGGCGGCCATCCGGCGGGCGGGCTTCGCCGGGGCGGCCATGCTCGGGGGCCTGTGGCGAGACCTCAGCCCGGAGGGGCAGCGGAGGGTAATTGCCCAATTCACGGAGAGCTAGGCATGGTGCGATACGTACTGAGCATCGGGGGCTTCGACCCCAGCGGCGGGGCCGGGGTGCTGGCCGACGCGAAGACCTTCGAGGCGCACGGGCTCATGGGCCTGGCCGTGGTCTCGGCCAACACGATACAGACCGAGGACAGCTTCGCCCGCTGCGAATGGGTGCCGCACGGGTTCATGGAGGCCCAGCTGCTGGCCCTGCTCGCGCGCTACCCCGTCGGGGCGGTGAAGTTCGGGATACTGGAGAGCACCGGGGTGCTGGCCCGGCTCAGGGGGCTGGTGGAGCAGCGCCGACCGGGCATCCCGGCCGTTGTCGACCCCGTGCTGCGGGCCACGGCCAGCGATGCGCCCCTGGGCGGGGGCGGGGGGGGAGAGTACCTCCAGGCCCTGCAGCCGGGCGACCTCCTCACGCCGAACGCCATCGAGTACAAAATCCTCTTCGGCGACGAGGCCCCCGGCAGCGTGGCATCCCGCTCGGGCCTCAGCCTGCTGCTCAAGGGGGGGCACGCCCAGCGAGCGGACGACGGAATGGTCTGCGACACGCTGCATACGCCCAGCGGGACGATGGATTTTCGCATCGCCCGGGCGGAGGGCGACAAGCACGGCACGGGCTGCGTGCTCTCCTCGGCCATCGCGGCCCGCCTGGCGCGGGGTGAGGACCTGGCGACCGCCTGCCGCGGGGCTCAGGCCTACGTGGGGGCCTACCTCCGCTCCGAGGGGGGGCGGCTAGGGCGGCACTACCAGTAGGCCGGGCGGCAAGGGGGCATCCCTACTTGTAGGTCTGATGCACGCTCACCGTCAGCACGTTCTCGAGGGCGAGCAGGCTGTGGAGGAACTCGTCCTGGTTGATGTTCTCGGAGAAGTAGCAGTAGATGCTGGCCTGGTAGGTGGGGCTCCCCTTCTGGGCCCGGATGTCGACGGTCCGTATGCGCACCCCGTCGCGGGCCACCCGGCGCTTGATGTCGGCCACGGAGATGCCCTCGGGGATGAAGTCCACCTCCACGATTTTGTAGTACTGCGAGTAGAAGTGGCGCTTCTCGAATCGCTCGAAGATGACCAGAATCAGCAGCACGAAGGCGGTGGTGGCCACGGCGGTGATGATCATCCCCGCCCCCACGGCCATGCCGATGGCGGCGACGGTCCAGATGGTGGCCGCGGTGGTGATGCCCCTGACCGATGCGCCCATCTTGATGATGGCCCCCGCCCCGAGGAAGCCGACCCCGCTGATGATTTGGGCGGCTATGCGCGCGGCATCGCCCGTGAGGCCGAGGGGCGCGACCGAGACGGGGAGGTAGATTGAGAGGAGGGTCGCCACCGTTGAGCCAACGCAGATCAGCATGTGGGTGCGCAGGCCGGCGGGCTGGCGGCGGACCTCCCGCTCGAGGCCTATGAGCAGGCCGAGCGTCAGGCTCACGACCACGCGGAAGAGCATGGTCGGGAAGATGTACTGGCTGCCGAGGGTGATGTCGGTGATGAATTGCAGGGGGGAGCTCATGCGCGGCGCGGTTTTGCTATTCGTCCCAGTTGGCTACGCCTGGGAGCGGCCCCCCCTCGCTGGCATTGGGGACGGGTATGTGGTAGAGGCCGCAGATGGTCGGGACGATGTCCCGCATGGAGACCTCGTGGAGCAGGCGCTTCCGTGGGAGCTTCCAGCCGAAGAAGGCCAGCGGCACGTGGGGGTCGTAGGAGGAGGTGGCGCTCTGGGCCCTGGGCGAGAAGCTGGGCGCGACGATCCAGCCCGGCTGGAGGTCGATGGTCAGGTGGCCGCTCCGCTGCGGGTTGAAGGCGGCGGCGGCCCGCAGAAAGCGGTTGTTGCCCCCGCCCCACTGCATGCGGTGGGCGGGGTACACGGTGGCCACGCCCGACATCTGGCTCAGGAAGTGGGCGGACAGGTTCTGCAGCTCCTCCATGTTGAGGTGCCTGTCGGCTATCAGGGGCTCGTTGAGGAAGATGCTCTGGTTGGCGTAGCCCAGGACGAGGCTCTTGGCCTTGTGGATGGCCTGCAGGTAGGAGTTCAGCATGAGGACGGCCCTGTCGGGGTTGAAGGTGCCGGCCGGGATGCGCTGGCGGGTCAGGCGGCGGGGGGCCGGTGGGGCGGCGTAGGCCGAGGTCAGCACCAGGAGGTAGCCCTTACGCCCGAGGGTGGCGTCGAGGTAGTCCACCAGCGCGGCCAGCTCGCCGTTGAAGCGAAGGACGGCATCCTTCATCTGGGGCGACTCCGGCCCGTAGAGCGCGGCGATGCCCTCGAGGGCGGAGTGGTACACGGCCAGGAGGTCGGGCTCGGGCCCCTGGCCCAGGCGGTCCTTCTCCACGGCCTGCACCGCGAGGTCCTTGAGCAGGCTCGCCCCGCTGGGCACGTAGCTGAGCCGCTGGTACTTGCCGCCCATGACCTCCACCTCCCGTCGGGATTTCCTGCCGGATTTCCCCTCGCCCGGCTCGGCCTGCGACCACGGGACGCTGTTGTAGCTCTCCGCGCGCTGCCCCTGGTTGAAGTCCTCGGCCCAGCGGGGGAGGTGGCGGGCGTAGTAGCTTGAGGTGGTGAGGCGGCCCGTCTTGGGGTCGAGCCACAGGGCCGCGTTGGCCGCCCGCCCGCCGAGGATGAGCGCCTCGGTGGGGGTGAGCGAGAGGGAGTAGATGCGGGCGCGCGGGAAGGCCTTGCGCCACGACTCGGCCAGCGTCCCCACGAGCATCCGGTGGGGCGAGAGGCGGTACGCATCGGCCGGCACGCCCACTGCGTGGCACTCGGCATCGTGGGTCAAATCCATCCGCCGGCCGTTGATGCCGGAGTACCAGTGGTCCGCGAGCATCCCGTGGCGCGAGGGGTTCGCCCCGCTCACCAGGGTGCCCAGCCCGTTGGTGGAGTTGCACACCAGGTGCGGGTAGCGCGCGTCCATGGCCACCACCCCCTGGCCGTAGATGCGGGGTAGCCCCCCGGGGGAGAGCTCCTCCCAGACGGCATCGATGAGCGTGGGGGAGAGCGAGCCCATGACGATTTCCACGAGCAGCTTGGGCGGCCTGTCCAGCCGCCGGTTCTGCGCCCCCACCCCCAGCGGGAGGCAGAGGAGCAGGATGAGGAGCAATCTTCTCAAAGCCCTATACGTTGAAGCGGAAGTGCATGATGTCGCCGTCACGCACGATGTAGTCCTTACCCTCTACGGCGATCTTCCCGGCCTCCCGGCAGGCCGCCTCGCTCCCCAGCGCGGTGTAGTCGGCGTACTTGATCACCTCGGCCCGGATGAAGCCCTTCTCGAAGTCGGTGTGGATGATGCCGGCGGCCTTGGGGGCCTTGAGGCCGTGGGGGAAGGTCCAGGCGCGCGTCTCGTCCGCCCCGGTGGTGAAGTAGGTCTCCAGCCGCAGGAGCGCGTAGGCCGCCTTGATGAGCTTGTCGACCCCGGACTCGGCCAGCCCGATGTCGCGGAGGAACTCCTCCCGCTCCTCCTTGGTCTCCAGCTCGGCGATCTCGGCCTCGGTCTGCCCGGCGATCACCAGCACCCGGGCATCCTCCTCGGCCACCGCCGCCCGCAGCGCCTCCACGTGGGCGTTGCCCTCGAGGGCGGCCCCCTCATCGACGTTGCACACGTAGAGCACCGGCTTGGAGGTCAGCAGCTGGAAGCCCTCCATCATGCCCGCCTCCTCATCGGAGAGCTCGAGGGTGCGGAGGTTCTTGGCCGCGCCCAGGTGGGCCTGGCAGCGCCGCAGCAGCTCCACCTGCCGGGCCAGCCCCTTGTCGCCCGAGAGGCGGGCCTGCTTCTCGCTCTTGGCCAGGCGGGCCTCCACGGTCTCCAGGTCCTTGAGCTGCAGCTCGGCATCGATGACCTCCCGGTCGCGCACCGGGTCCACCGAGCCGTCCACGTGGGTCACGTTCCCGTCCTCGAAGCAGCGCAGCACGTGGATGATGGCGTTGGTCTCCCGGATGTTGGCCAGGAACTTGTTGCCCAGCCCCTCCCCCCGGCTCGCCCCCTTGACCAGGCCCGCGATGTCGACTATCTCCACGGTGGCGGGGATGACCCGCTTGGGCTTGTCGATCGCGGCCAGCCGCTCGAGGCGGATGTCGGGCACGGTGACCACGCCCAGGTTCGGCTCGATGGTGCAGAAGGGGAAGTTGGCCGCCTGGGCCTTCGCGCTCGAGAGGCAGTTGAATATGGTGGATTTGCCGACGTTGGGCAGGCCGACGATGCCGCACTGTAGTGCCATATGCTAGTTCTGGATTTTATGCTTTGGAATTGGGTGGGCGCGGGGGGCTAGGCGGGTTTCCGCTTGAGCATCACCATGGTGGCCCCGTAGCCGTACTCCTTGAATGAGGCATCCTGGAAGATGCACTCGGGCCATCGTCGCCGGAGGGTGCTGATGACCTCGGCGCGGAGGCGGCCGTTGCCCACCCCGTGGATGGCCACCAGGCGCTTGAGCTGGGGGTTGGCCAGGGCCGTCTCCATGGCGTCCTCGAAGGCCTTGAGCTGGAAGTCGAGCGTCTCCTTGGGGCTCATGGCCACATGCTGGGGCATCAGGGCCTCCATGTGCAGGTCGATGACGCATTCCTCGGGGTGCTTCACCGCCTTGGGGGCCTCGGGCTGGGCCTCCTTCTCGCGGACCACCTGCTCTATGTCGACCCTCTCCACGCTCCTGAGCAGCGCCTCCTGCTGGGCATCGCGCGCCGCGAAGAGGAGCAGGGTGCGGTCCAGGAAGCGGTTGTCCTGGAAGGCCCCCGGCCGCACGAAGCGGTTGACCCGCAGCTCGAGGTTGATGCTCAGGGGCTCCCGCGGGGCGTGGGGCTTCTCGCTGAAGTAGATGGACTGCACATGCAGGAGGCTGTACTTGAACAGCTCGTCGGCATCCACCACCGCGGCCAGGCGCGCCGAGCAGGCGTTCACCTTCTGGGCCGACACCTTCACCACATCCCCCCCCGTGAAGCGCGACACGCACACGTAGGCCTCCTCGTGGCTCTCGTTGATGACGTACATCTCGTAGGGCCCCTTCTGGACATCCTCCTCGTCCACGGCATGGAAGCCAATGTAGAGCCCGGCGATAGGGGTCACCTGCGGGGCGCGGAGCGGGAAGTGCAGCTTGGTCCTGTCGGTGGGGGCCGGGTAGCTACCCGACGGACAGGGGGCCTTCCGCTCGGCCGGGGGCTGAGGCCGCCGGGGGGAGTCCGCGCCAGCCTCCACGCCAGTGACCCGCGCCGCGGTGCCCGTACCCATGAACTCCTCCTGGAGGGAGACATCCAGCAGCAGCTCCGACATCAGCATCGGGATCTCAAACCCATCCTGATTGAGCACCAGCACGGTCTGACCATCGATCTGGCGAACAACCTCGCCGCCGCCCACATCATTCAGAAAACGGACCTTGTCCCCCTTTTTAACTTTCATGGCTCGAGAATGGCATACGTGACAGATTTGCGCCCGCGGGGCGAAACGAAGAGCAAATGTAGCTATTTTTGCGCAGTTTATCCACAACGCAAAGGAAACTTTCAACCCCATGGTTCACCACGCCCCGCGCTCGCTCCGCATCGCGGACTACAGCTACGACCTGCCCCCGGCACGGATTGCCCAGGCCCCCATCGACCCCCCAGAGCGGGCCCGCCTACTGCGCCACGACCCCACCGGCATCCACGACCACATCTTCGGCGACCTCCCCACCCTCCTCACCCCCGGCACCCAGCTGGTGGTCAACGACACCAAGGTCATACACGCCCGCATGCAGTTCCACAAGCCCACCGGGGGCCGGATGGAAATCTTCCTCCTCGAGCCCCTCGCCCCGGCGAACTACGTGGAGGCCTTCCAGGCCGTGGGGGCCGCCCAGTGGCGCTGCCTGGTGGGCAACTCCAAGCGCTGGCGCGGCGAGCCCCTATCCCTGACCCTGGCCTCCGGCGCAAGGCTACAGGCCCGCCGCGACCCGGATGACCCGCAACGCATCCACTTCAGCTGGGAGGGCCCGGCCGACTTCGCCACCCTGCTCATCGAGGCCGGCAGCATCCCCATACCCCCCTACCTCAGGCGGGAGGCCGAGGCGCGCGACAACCGCTGGTACCAGACCCTCTTCGCGAACACCGAGGGCTCCGTGGCCGCCCCCACCGCCGGGCTGCACTTCAGCCAGGACCTCATGGCGCGCCTGGCCAGCCGGGGCGTATCCACCGCCCGCACCACCCTGCACGTGGGGGCCGGCACCTTCCTCCCCGTCAAGAGCGAGACCATAGGCGGGCACCCCATGCACACCGAGCGAATGGTCATCACCCGCCACCTGCTGGAGGAGCTAATCGCCCACCGGGGGCCCCGCGTGGCCGTGGGCACCACCTCGCTCCGCACCCTCGAGTCGCTCTACTACATCGGCCTGCAGCTCGCCCTGAGGGGGCCGAGCCACGACGACGGGCAGTGCCTCCACGTCCCCCAGTGGCTGCCCTACGAGGGCCTCCCCGAGCTGCCCTACCCGGAGGCGCTAGGGGCCATCCTCCGCGAGCTCGACCGTCGGGCGACGGACCAGACCGAGGCCAGCACCGCCCTGCTCATCGCCCCGGGCTACCGCTTCCGCAGCATCAGCGGGCTCATCACCAACTTCCACCAGCCCCGCAGCACCCTCCTCCTGCTGGTGGCCGCGCTGGTCGGCCCGGCATGGCGCGACATCTACGCCCACGCCCTCGATGAGGGTTACCGCTTCCTCTCCTACGGGGACGGTATGCTGCTGGATGCGCCGGAGGGCTAGGGAGCGGGCGGCGCGACGAGGCGGAAGCCCGAGATGAGGGACCGGTCCCTGGGGTCGTACCAGACCCGGGACGCGGAGCGGCAGTACCTGGGCACATAGACCCAGCTGCCGCCACGGCACACGCGGAGGGCGCCAGCTGCGGGACCAGCGGGGTCCTTTACCGGGCCGGCCGTGTAGGCATCGTACCAGTCGGAGCACCACTCCCATACGTTGCCGTGCATGTCGTAGAGGCCGAGGGCGTTGGGCTTCTTCCCGCCCACCGCGTGCGTCACGCCATTCGCATTTGCCCCATACCAGGCGTAGTCGCCCAGCTGGGCCTCATCATCGCCGAAGCAGAAGCGACCAGCGCTCCCCGCACGGCAGGCGTACTCCCACTGCGCCTCCGTCGGCAACGTAACGCCATGCCCTACCCAGTCGCAAAAGGCCTTGGCATCATCCCAAGAAACGCGTACCACCGGCTGCCTAGCCCCCTTGAACTCCGACTTCTGGTCGGGGTGGTTCGCGCCGCTCCCCTTCACCCTATCCCACGCCTCGCCCCCCTTGTCCTCCATGGCCTTGAGGAACGCGTTGTACTGCGCGTTGGTCACCTCCGTCGCGCTCATCCAGAAGCCCGAGAGCTCCACCTCGTGCTGCAGCTCATCATTGCTGCGCCCCTCCTCACCCTCCGGGCTGCCCATCGTGAACTTGCCACCCTCCACCTTCACCCACTGGATGCCCAGCGCAGGGTCGGTCTGCGGGGGCTGGGAATTCCCAGAAGCGGGGCCACTTGTGCTACCCCCCATGCAGAAGCCGTGCAGGAACCACGACCCAAGCGACAGCATCAGGCCAAGAACCAGTATTCGTCTTTTCATAAGTATGTACTTGCTATCTGCGTATCAACCTTGGTGCGTGGACGAAAGGTAGCAATATTTCGCATGCTAGGTATCATGCCGGGAATTCCGTGCCAAGGGCAGAAGGACGGGCCGCCTGTCTTAGGCTAGGGAGCGGGCTGACCTCCATCCCGGCCCGTGGCCCCACGGCTTAGGCTAGGGAGCGGGCGGCGCGACGAGACGGAAGCCCAAGCGGTCGTCCCGGTCCTTGGGGTCGTCCCGGTCCCGGCCCGCGGAGCGGCAGTCCCGGGGCTCGAAGCTCCAGCCACCGCCACGGGACATGCGGTTGGCGCCAGCTGCGGGACCAGCGGGGTCCTTCGCCGGGTCGGCCGTGTAGGCATCATACCAGTCCGAGCACCACTCCCATACGTTGCCGTGCATGTCGTAGAGGCCGAGGGCGTTGGGCTTCTTCCCGCCCACCGCATGCGTCACGCCATTCGCATTCGCCGCATACCAGGCGTAGTCGCCCAGCTGGGCCTCGTCATCACCGAAGCAGAAGCGACCAGCGCTCCCCGCGCGGCAGGCGTACTCCCACTGCGCCTCCGTCGGCAGGGTCACGCCGTTCCCCACCCACTCGCAGAAGGCCCTGGCCTCATCCCACGAAACCATCACCACCGGCTGCCTAGCCCCCTTGAATTTTTCTTCCAGTTCGGGGTCGTTCGCGCCACTCTCCTCCACCTTTTCCCACGCCTCGCCTCCATGGACCTCCATCGCCACGAGAAATGCGTTGTACTGCGCATTGGTCACCTCCATCGCCTTGAGAAATGCATTATACTGCTCATTAGTCACCTCCGTCGCGCTCATCCAGAAGCCGGAGAGCTCCACCTCATGCTGCGGGCCCTCATCCTTATAGCGCCCCACCTCATCATCCGGGCTACCCATCATGAACCTGCCACCCTCCACCCACACCCACTGGATGCCCAGCGCGGGGTCGGTCCGCGGGGGCTGGGAATTCCCAGAAGCGGGGCCACTCGTGCTACCCCATATGCCGCAGCCATGCAGAAGCCACGACCCAAGCGACAGCATCAGGCCAAGAACCAGTATTCGCCTTTTCATAATATGTGCTTGTTATCCGTATCGACCTCGATACGCGGACGAAAGTTAGCAATATTTCGCATGCTAGGTTTCATGCCGGGAATTCCGTGCCTTGCGCATTTCAGCAAGGAGGGCAGAAAAATCCCCCGCAACCGTTCGGGACATCCATCTCCTACTAGGGTGCGGGGGCATCGGCCGGCAGATTTCTCTACCCCGCCAGGGGCAGAAGGACGGGCCGCCTGTCTAGAGCTCTGGTCACGGGCTGACCTCCATCCCGGCCCGTGGACCCCACGGCTTAGGCTAGGGAGCGAGCGGCGCGACGAGGCGGAAGCCCAAGTTGTCGTTCCGGTTCCTGGGGTCGTTCCTGTCCCGGTTCGCGGAGCGGCAGTTCCTGGGCTCGTTGTTCCAGCTGCCGCCACGGTTCACGCGGTTGGCGCTCCTTCAGCAGCCCTCCTCCAGGGGTATGCCGGCCAATATTTTCCTGCGCAGCGCCAGGGTGTCTGCATGCTCGGCGAAGGCGAACAGCGGCAGGGAGTGTCGCCTGAAGTCCGCCTCCGACCACTCACCCGCCCAGAGCCGCTGCGCGTAGCCCACGAGCCGACGGGCGAATCGCCGCCGCGAGGCCTGGGTAAGATGCCGCCCGCCGGGGCGCAGCACGTAGCCCAGGAAGGGGAGCCCATTGGCCGAGCGGTTGATCACCGGTGGCTTGAGCCGCAAATGTAATGATTCCTCGCAGAAGCAGCGCACGGCCCGCTCCTGGGAGAGCAGCTGGGGCATGTCATCGCCCCAGAGCACCATGTCGTCCATGTAGCGGACGTAGGCCGGCGCGCGGAGCCGCTCCTTGATGTGGTGGTCGGCCACGGCCAGGTAGTGGTTGGCGAAGTACTGGCTGGAGAGGCTACCGATGGGGAGCCCCCGGCCCGGGGCATCGTGGTGGCTATCTATGATGGTGCTGAAGATGGACAATAGGCGCTCGTCCTTGAACAGGCGCTCGAGCTGGGCGCGGAGCACCTCGTGGTCGATGGTGTAGAAGTAGCGACGAACGTCCAGCTTCAGGAAGTAGCGGTGGCGGCGGGCGAAGGTCTCGGCCCGCTCGATGGCGGCGTACTGCCCCTTGCCGGGGCGGGAGGCGTAGCTGTCGTAGACCTGGTAGCGCTCGAAGCGCTCGTGGCAGACGTTCATCAGTGCGTGGTGGAGCACCCGCTCGGGGAAGGGGGCGCTGCAGATGGTGCGCTCCTTGGGGTCGAAGATGGTGAAGGTGTGGTAGGGGCCGAGGCGGATATCCGCGGCCAGGAGCTGCTGGCGGAGCTCCTCCAGGTGGTGCTCCAGGCGGAGGGCGTAGCGCCGCACCGCCGATTTGTGCCGCTTGCCGCGGCTAGCCTTCCAGTAGGCTAGGCGTAGATTTTCCGGCTGGGCTATCCGCTCCATGAGCCGGCCGCTGCGCTTCATGCTGCTGCTGCGCTTGGTAGAGCTCCAGAAGGCGCTGCCCGTACTTCTCCGCCCTCCCCTTCTGCACGCCCTCGGTGGCCTGGATGCTGGCGAGGTCGAGCTGCGGCAGCGCGGCCATTGCGGCCAGCTCCTCATTGACGAAAATGTTGTAGACCGCCACGCCATCGGCCTCGGAGATCTGCTTGCGGCAGCTGCGGAGCTGCTCGTAGACCGCGAAGATCTCGGGGGGGAGGACCTCCTTGTAGTCCACCCTGGGCGTGCGGTTCCCCCTGGGCGCGGAAGAGCCCGCCGATGTGGCCGGGAGCGCGTCGTAGACCACCAGCAGGGCCCACGATGGCTGCCCGCCCAGGTCGACGAAGTGGCGCTCGAGCGCAAGCACCCTATGCCCCTCCAGGAACAGGTTGAGCTGGTTCTCCTCCTCCGCCTGGCCGACCGAAATGAGAAATGTCTTTATGCATTTTGCCATACTTTGTCCTCCAAATGGGGGGCCGCCCCCCGGGCTTTCTTCGGCGCGGACTTGACGCCCCGCGCCGGAAAGCCCTGGGGGTTGCGGCCCCAAATGAAACCGGGCTGAGGCCCGGATACCGGATTGAGCCTAGCCGTGGCCAGAGCCCGGTTGGCTAGGGAGCGAGCGGCGCGACGAGGCGGAAGCCCAAGCCGTCGTTCCAGTTCCTGGGGTCGCTCCCGGCCCGGCTCGCGGAGCGGCAGTTCCAGGGCTCGAAGTACCAGCTGCCGCCACGGAGCACGCGGAGGGCGCCAGCCGCAGGGCCAGCGGGGTCCTTCAGCGGGCTAGCCTTGTAGTACTCCTCATCGTACCAGTCGGAGCACCACTCCCATACGTTGCCGTGCATATCAAATAGCCCCCACGCATTGGCCTTCTTCCCAGCCACCGCATGCGTCACACCATTCGCATTTGCCCCATACCAGGCGTAGTCGCCCAGCTGGGCCTCGTCATCGCCGAAGCAGAAGCGACCGGTGCTCCCGGCCCGGCAGGCGTACTCCCACTGCGCCTCCGTCGGTAGCATAACGCCGTTCCCCAACCAGTCGCAGAAGGCCTTGGCGTCCTCCCAAGAAACGCGTACCACCGGCTGCCTGGCCCCCTTGAACTCTGACTTCAGGTCGGGGTGGTTCGCGCCGCTCTCCTTCACCCTATCCCACACCGCGGGGTCCCTCTGGGCGGCCTTCAGGAATGCGTTGTACTGCGCGTTGGTCACCTCCGTCGCGCTCATCCAGAAGCCGGAGAGCTCCACCTGGTGCTGCGGGCCCTCATCCTTATAACGCCCCTTCTCATCGTCCGGGCTGCCCATCGTGAATGTGCCACCCTCCACCTTCACCCACTGGATGCCCAGCGCGGGGTCGGTCTGCGGGGGTTGGGGGGTGCTGGGCTTGCCTGGGTCGGGCGTGCCGGGCTTGTTCGGGTCCTCCGTGCCAGGTTTGTTCGGGTCCTCCGGGGTACTGGGCTTCTCCGGCGTTTTGCCGGGGTCCTCCCCCGCGTTGCCCCCATTGCCCACCTGCAGCGAGCTGCCGCTGCCCGCGGCGGGCTTGCTGTCCTTGTCCTTCTTGTCGCAACCCGACATCAACGCCAGGCCCAACGAAAGGGACAGCAGCAGTCCTACATACATAAACTTTTTCCTCATAACACATACTGTTTTTACGCGCAGCGACGTTGCCACGCGAGCGAAAGGTAGGAATATTCTCGCATACTGCATGCCCACGCCGGAAATTCCGTGCCCGCTCCGCTGCGTACGGCGCATCCGTGCAGCCCAGCCCCCGCCGCATCCGCCCCATTTTTCCTACCTTTGCGCTACACATACGGAGGACACAATCATGGATAGGGAAATGGACAGGGGCAAGCCCTGCTTCGGCAAGCTGCCCTGCGCGGTGCAGAGCTTCGAGGAGATGCGCCGCGACGGCTACATCTACGTGGACAAGACCGACCTGATATGGGACATCGCCCACGGGCCGAAGGTGCAGTTCTTTGCCCGCCCCCGGCGCTTCGGCAAGAGCCTGATGATAAGCACGTTGAAGAGCTACTTCGAGGGGCGGGGCGAGCTGTTCGCGGGTCTCAAGGCCGAGGAGAAGCGGCGGGCGGCCGGGGAGACGGAGTGGGAGAAGCACCCCACCTTCGTGTTTGGATTCTCGGCCGCGAGCTTCACCCGTGAGGACGACGTGTATGAGGTGGCCAGCTACCAGCTTATCCCCTACGAGAAGGCCTACGGGCTGAAGCATGAGGGGCCCATCGGTATACGGCTGAAAGCAATAATTCACGCCGCGCTTGAGGCCGGAGGACCTCGACCGGTCATCCTGGTCGACGAGTACGACAACCCCCTGACCGACACGCTATCCGCCGACCGTCAGGCCCTGCACCTCCACTACAAGAACGAGCTCCGGGGCTTCTACAAGGCCATCAAGGAGTGCGCCGAGTACCTCCGCCTGGTGGTCATCACCGGCATCACGCAGTTC
>PDWJ01000248.1_pt1 | contig 81990 bp, 73 predicted proteins | sample 1430881 | NCBI WGS metagenome assembly PDWJ01 (sample SAMN01162460, study PRJNA174530) | Oral metagenome, whole genome shotgun sequencing project. | biome: Marine environment; feature: Marine mammal; material: Swab sample of the gingival sulcus; isolation source: swab sample of gingival sulcus...
CCAGAGGCGCCGCCGGTGTTATTACCTGTGACTGTACCGCCGCTAATGGTGACGCTATTGTTGGTGGCATTGCGATGTTCAGAGATACCGCCGTAGTTACTTCCATTGATGGTACCGCCGCTAACAGTGACGTGATTGTTGGTGGCATTGCCATTGTCTGAATGGCCGCCTGTAGCCCCATCTATTACGCCGCCGGTTTGTATCTCAACTATGCCATTTTCAGCAGGGTTGCTGCCGGTTTCCAGAACCCCAACAGCTTCATTACCGCTTTGGTCGGTTTTAATAATCAGTGGGGTTCCGGGCGTACCGGTGATCATTCCGGCCGCCAGAACGACCGTGGGACTTAAGACCGACAAGGTAAGGGTAATGGCGGTGGCGAGCAGGGTCTTTTTAAAACGAGGTGAATAATAGCTATTACTATTAATTATTGAGGAAGGGGCAGAGGTGATGCAGTTCATAATAAGGATTCCCTGTCGTTAATGGTTGCGGTAAAAGCTAAGGTCTATTTGATAGACACGCGTTATTATGCATTAATTATTAACTTGTGTCCATCAAATTAACCTGTAATTTAATGAGGCTTTTTGCACAAGCTGCACATTTTTTCAGAGGTTTCTCTTATTTATCCTCAATTACTTCTTTTAAAGTTGCCTTGCCATTATCAGCCAGCATAACCACCGCGATGGCATTATCCCTAAGCCTGTTTTCAAGACGTAAGGCTTTTTCTTTTGGTAAAAAATACGCCTCTATCCCGTAGTTAACCCGATATGTTGATGATTTATGTCGTGATGAATCGTTTTTGATTCTGCCACGGATGAAATACCCCTGTTGTGGTTGTTCCAAACTGGCTCCATTGTATGAAGCGATACCGTCTTTATCGATATTTAGACTGACGAAAACAATTTCTCCGTTGCGGGGCGTTTTTTTATGATTGATACTGTCCCCGGGTATTTGCGAAATTTCATACCGTAAACGGGCATAGTTGCCCCGAAACATACTGCGGGGGTCAACCGGCACCGTTTTGAGTTTGATTGCTTTTCCCGTCCATATCGGGTAAACCGCATTGGCATATTCACCGACCAGAACGAATAGTTGAAATAAAATGACTGCAAATAGTCCGGTAATTAGATATTTTTTATTCATGATGTCACCGCTTTTTGTTTTAAATGGTGTGACTTCCAGAAACGGGCCGCAGAGAGCAGAATTGCCGCGAACACGGCAAACAGCAGCGCCGCACCAATATAGTTACCAATCAGGTCAATATATCTCAGCATGGCGGTGAGCAGAATGGTTATGATGCCGAGGAAAAAATAGTGCGTTATTGAATGATGAACTCCCTGAACAATTAACCCGATACCCGATAGGACTAAAACGATATTATCAATAAGCTGCAAAGGGGTAGACAGCCGGTATCCCATAGATTCACGATAAGGAATAGTATTAGAATAGGAAATCATATCAGGATAAAAAATCACCAACAGCAATATGGCGACAAATAAAAGAGAGACAGCAACGATAATACTTAACGCTTTTTTAGAGCGGTGTGTCATCCAAATGGCCGATATGGCAAGAAAAGCGGCCAGAGCGAGCGTGACAATGGGTGATTGCCACTCGGCGCTTAATATGCCGTTCCACGGCTCTCTAAAACTGAAAATGAATAACGATAGAAGCGTAAATCGTAAAACCCAAACACCTAGCAACGTGCCGTAGTCTTTTAGGGTGGTATTTGTTGCACCGACCAGCCGGGTAGCAAAACCGTAAAGAAAAATAAAGATAAAGATAGCAGCAAAAATATTCTCAATACCGGCATTAAAGTGTTGAAAGTCTCCCAATAGCCACGACAGTGAATACTCCAACCAAAAACACGCGCCGCTAATCAGCATCAAAAAAAGCACACTGCTTTGTTTGACGCTAAAACAGTGCCAAGCTAGGGCGATAAGGAAAACAGGGAACAGCGTGGGGTAAAAATGAAGTGAGGATTCAGTAAAAAACCATATATATCCCAGAACTGTTGCAAGCAGCATAAGCAGCGAGCTTCTCATCAACAAGGCCAGCGGAAAAACGCCAATAGCCCACCAGAAAACGCCGTCAGGATAGTGTTCGCCGATATGATAGATTTGGGCGATCAACATAATGGAAGCTCCGTAAAACAGCCCGCCAAGGAAAAAGATAGCGATAGCGGCGGTATTTTCTGCTTGGCTGACTTTGTGAATCCCTATCAGGTTGACTAGCAAAGTCAGCGAGATAAGACCAATCATTCTGATCGGTCTAGGGATGTCTTCCCAATTCGCCCCAATGATGGTGATCAGAGCGAGACCGACAAAAAGAAAACCGAGAATGGTCAGGATAAAATAGCCGTATGACCGCTTGTTCTGGTTATGGTAGTCAATCCCGTATTGAGCACAGATCTGTACGGCTTGTTCAGGCGAAATAATGTGTTTTTCAACCCAGCCGGTCGTTTCTTTTGCCAAGTCATTTTTTAATAACCTAATTAATCTCATATAGTCAATCCATTGCAATGAAGTTATATCAAACCTGCAAAACACCCTCTCTTTATCGTAGGTGCTTACCCGACATTTATCAGAAAGTTGTTGGCTTTACCACTGAACACGATACCACGAATACGACTAAAAAGTGTAGGCCGTACTGAGAATTAATCAGCACCAGACGAGAGACCATTTAAAACGTATGATTTGAGTAACAACAGAATGATAAAAAAGCCTGCTCACCAGAAGACTGTGGTGGCTTGCCCGGTTATCACGAATTATAGTCATGCCAGAAATTTTCCGTTACATCGTTTATCTGTTCCACTCGCGAGTGGGCATGGTTGCATCTTCTTGCCGTACTTAGCGATGACGTAACACTGTACCGGGAAATTAGTAGCATGACTATATTACCCCCGGTAGCTTTGATGCCAGTGCAGTAAAATCTTCAAATTCCAAAAAGCGTTTTAAAATGGAATTTGAGTAAATACATTGCGTGATTCCCGTGGCGCAAGGCGCCACGGGAACGGATAATATTAAGCGTAAACATTACCGAGAATGAAAAAGGCAATCAAGGCGAAAATAGCGCCCATTAGTGCGTACGGAAACTGGGTAAAGGCATGCTGCATTGGGGCACAACCCGCACCCTGCGATGCCAGTACCGAAGAATCACTAAAAAAGCAAGCGTGACTGCCAAAAGACGAAGCCGATAATAGGGCGCCAATAACCAGAGGCATATAGACATCCAAGCTTTGAGCAATCGGGATAACGATGGGAATAGCAATAATAAATACCCCCCAACTCGACGATGTCCCGAAGACAATCAATGCCAATACGGCAAAGACAATGGCCGGATAAGTTGCCTGGCTAAGGTACGGCGTCACCGCATTAATGACATATTGCGTCATGCCCAAAGTATCGTTGATTTCTTTTAAGAAGAAACTGGCGACCACCGTTGACAGCGGATAGAGCATAGTTTTAAAGCCGTCAAACAAGGCATTGGTTTGCGATTCAAAAGACAAAATACCCTGTAGATAGTACATAACAATGGTCACGGCACAGGTAATCACTACGCCTTTTAACAAGTCAATATCGTAATAAACGGTTGAAGCGACTAACAATGCCATCGGGAAAAAGAAGTTAAACAGCTGCATTCCCATGCTAAGTTCTTTTTTAGCTTCGGAATGTATCGCCAACTCTTGTCCCTCAAACTCGGGAGGCACAGGATGTCCTGATTTAGCGCGTTGTTCTGCTTTTTTCATCGGTCCCCAGTCGCCAATCAAACCCAAGGCAACGAGATAAGTGATAATAATGGCAATCCATGCGTACATCATAAAAGGAATAGACGAAACGTACAGGCTCATACCCTGGTTTTCACCGGCTACGCCATTTTCTTCCAGCAATCCGGCAAAGAAGACGGCCCAAGTCGAAATAGGCACGATGACACACATAGGTGCTGCCGTCGAGTCAATTAGGTAAGCTATCTTTTCTCGCGATACTTTGTAGAAATCGGTCAAGTGTTTAACCGAAGACGATACCGCCAGACAATTTAAGTAGTCATCGATAAACACAATAACGCCCAAGGTTGCCGTTGCAACCATCGATTGACGCCGGCTTGTTATTTTTTTCTTTAACCATTCGGTAAATCCGTTTAAACAGCCGCTGATTTCGAGAAGCTGAATAAATCCGCCCATCAAGCCACAGACCAGAATGATCCAAACGATAGTTTCATCGCCCATGACTTTGGAAATATTATCGGTAAACGGTGCAATAAGATTGCTTGGATCCAGCATGACCAGACCGGCGACACAGCCTGCAATCATTGATTCAAACGGTTTTCGCGATAAAACCGCCGCAAGAACGACGACGGTGGTCGGCAAAAGGCATTTCCAGCCCCAATCACCACCATCAGATTTAGTTGTCGATATATAGTAGAAAACACCATAGATAGCCAAGATAAAAATAGCGCTTATAAACATTTTTTTATTGCTAAAGTATTCTTTAACTGCCGTATTTACGTATTGCATATGAATTAAAATTTCCTCTGTTTTTTATGTTGTTATGAATTATACCAATTCCGAAAAATAAGCTATCGAGAAAAACAATCTCAGACAGTCTGATAGCTGTGATGAGCGCGTTTGAAAAAGATAGCTTATTTTTCGGGTTCGGTGCGATTAAGCCCGTCCCAATTGACTTAGGCTTGCGTATGTTACTACATTGCCCTATAAAAATAAAGAATATAAGGACTGAGTGGAGTGAATTGGTGCTGACGGTTCATTTAATTGGATAGTCAGCAAATGATACGCCGTTAAGAATGCTAATACAGTAAGTTATCGTTTTTTATTGAATTTTTTTAAACTTTTTAAACGGCCATCTTAATATAGAGATAGTCGATTGACATAACGAGAAAAAACAGTCTGCCCCGGCATTTTTTTACAAAAGCAAGCGGCCGGTTCGTCACCGCATTCGCACCTCTCTTGTCATAGAAAGGTGCCTGGTTGTAACTCGTCAGCCGGTTACCTTTTTAAATTAAGTACTTTTAAAACATTAAGTGCTTCAAATAGTTGTAAATCTTTTTTTGCCAAGTCGAGACTAACTAGTGTTTTGTCTTTGTCGTCTTTGTCGTTATCTTTGTCCGATGATTTTTTGATGTTTTCCAAATGTCCGCTAATGTCGGCTTCAGTGTAGCTGAGTAAATCAATATCTTTATTATCAACTTGTAGTTGACTTAAAATAATATTTGGAATGATTCCCTTGGCCTGAATAGAAGTCCCATTGGGAGTGTAGTAGCGCGCTGTGGTAATTTTGATGGCGCTACCGTCGCTTAAAGGAACAATATTTTGTACGGAGCCCTTACCGAAACTCGGCTGACCAACAACAACACAACGACGGTGATCCTTTAGTGCACCGGCCAATAGCTCGGCTGCTGAAGCACTGCCCTTGTTGATGAGAACCACTAGGGGAAGGTCGGGAGCCAGTGTTTCTTTTGTTGCGTGAATTTTATCTTCGGTACCGGTGTTTTCTTTTTTTGTCGAGACAATCAAGCCGGCATCAAGGAAGTCATCGGCGATGTCAGTTGCCACATGGAGTAGACCGCCCGGATTATTGCGCAAATCGAGAACCAAACCCTTTATTTCTTCACCAATTAATTTTTTAAGTGAACGCTCAAATTGTTCGCTGGTGTCCTCCTGAAATTGACCAATACGAATATAGCCGTAGTCGGCGTCAATGATCTTATCGATAACACTGGGTAAGATGACCGTTGTTTTTTTCAACGTAAATTTCTTTGCTTTTTCGCCGTCTCTGGTAATAGTCAACGTTACGGTGTCTTTGCTTTTTAGCAATTTACTGACGTCGGCCATCGACATATTGTTAATCACGGTATCATCGATTTTTGCGATAATATCGCCGGCCTTTATACCGGCCTTATCGGCCGGGCCGCCGGCAATCGGTGCAATAATGATTAAATTGCCACCCAGCATCTCCAGCTGAATACCAAAGCCTTGATAGTTTCCACTAGCAGCATCTTTAAAATCCTCAATCTCATCTTTTTTCAAATAAACAGAGTGGGGATCCAGGCCGTTCAGCATGCCTTTGATGGCGTATTCTATTAGCGTCTTCCCGTCTTTTTCTTCTACGTACTCGCGCCTAATCGTATTATAAACGTCAACAAAATTGCGGATTTCATCCAACGGTAAAGTTGCCGTTGTTTTGCCAAGTGCGGGAGAGCCAATACAGAAAGCCAGCGTCATTGAAGCTGATAATAGCGTTTTTTTCATCATTGTCTTATGGTAAAGTGTTTAAAATTATTTTAGGACACATCCTAGCTGGGATTGTAGCAGATATTACCAAAGCAATGGCTAAAATCTTTGTTACAGCAAAATAGTTTGACTTTTGCTACAGCGTTGCGTCGTCTCGCCGTATTGCAATACTGTCTTTACCGACGCGCCTTGTATCAAAAGCTAAACTATTTCACTGTAGTTTTGGTGATGGAAATAAGAAAGCCCGCCAGTTAGTATAACTGCGGGCTTGGCTTGAATATGGCTCCCCGAGACGGACTTGAACCGCCGACCAATAGATTAACAGTCTACTGCTCTACCAACTGAGCTATCGGGGAATAGGACGCGAATTATAGGTTGGTATCGGTACTTCGTCAAGCGTTTTTTTATCGATATTATCCGGCTCTGTTAGTCTGGATTACTATTTACTGATTCTAAAAGAAAGTTTTTCCTTATTCTACGTTATTAGAATGACAAGCAACGAGATGATACTGACCGTTATCCACAAAATAACCGCAAAAACCAGCGGTTTAACGCCAACTTTTTTGATGGCATCAAGCGATAGTGTCGTACCGATAAGAAAAAGGGTGACAACCAATAGACGTTTAGCTGCAAGCGTAACGGTTTCAGTAAAACCATCCGGCAGAGTAAAGAAGCTATTGATAGCGATGGCCAGTAAAAATCCGACAATAAAGTAGGGGATGCTGAGTCGTTGCTGTTTATTGTGGAAAAACCACGCGGCAAAAAGTCCCAACGGAATAATCCACAATGTTCTCGACAGTTTAAGGGTTGTGGCAATAGCTAATGCCTGATCACCGTAAGTCATTGCAGCGCCAACAACTGAACTGGTGTCATGTATGGCTATGGCAGCCCAAACACCAAATTGCTCTTGGCTAAGTGAAAGTAATTTGGCAATCGGAGGAAAAATGATAAGGGCGAGTGAATTGAGTGCAAAGACAACGGCCAAAGCAATGCTGATCTGCTGATTGTTGGCCCTGCTGACAGGGGCGACTGCTGCAATAGCACTACCGCCGCAAATAGCTGTGCCGGCGGTAATTAAAAAACCTAACGGTTTTTCTATTCCAGCCTTAGCGGTTAAAATAAGTCCCGCGATAACCGTTAAAATAACGGATACGGATAATAATCCCAATCCGCTAACATTTGCTTCTACGGCTTGCTGCAAGGAAATACCAAAACCCAATCCGATAATGGAGAGCTTTAGGCATTGCTTGCTGGCTTTGTGGGCGAGTTGTAAATAGGGGTGTTTAAACAACCAGACAAAAATAAACCCCAAGGCAAGTGCCAAAGGGCTGTTGATTGTGCCTGATGCAGCCAACGATACAACGATAATGAAAACAATACGGGCAACAATATCATCGGTACTTAATGTCTTCATAACAATTCCTAGGGTGTGCCCTAGTAAGAAAAGAAATCACAGCGTTACGCTCGTTGTGACGCTACAGCAAAATAGTTTAACTTTTGCTACAGCGTTGCGTCGTTTCGCCGTATTGCAATACTGCCTTCACCGATGCGCCTTGTATCAAAAGCTAAACTATTTTGCTGTATATTCGGTTTTTGCCCTAAATTTGCGTACTTCGCTGGCGCAATAGGTGATCGCAAAGTGTCAGTGCCATCATCGCTTCTACAATGGGTACGGCGCGTAAACCGACACAAGGGTCGTGTCGTCCTTTGGTAATCAAGTCAACTTCTTCACCGTCGCGATTGACGGTTTTTCCGGGAATGAGAATGGAGGAGGTGGGTTTAAAAGCAACTGAAGCGGTAATTGTTTGGCCGTTTGAAATTCCGCCTAGAATACCGCCGGCATGGTTACTTTGAAAACCCTCTTTGCGGATTTCATCGCGGTGTTCGCTACCCAGTTGAGATACAACATCAAAGCCGTCACCAATAGCAACGGCCTTGGCGGCATTAATCGACATCAACGCCTTGGCAATATCAGCATCCAGACGGTCAAAAACAGGCTCTCCTAATCCTGCCGGTACGTTGCTTGCCTCGACTTCAACACGAGCGCCGACAGAATTACCCGATCTTCTGATTTTCAATAAATAGTCTTCCGCCTGTTGAATGTTATCGGTAGCGGCAAAAAAAGGATTATTATTAATCGCTGATTTGTTTTCGGCAGATAGTTGTACGGTCCCGACCTGGGCTACCCAGGCGATAATTTTAATATTGAATTGTTGGCGTAGTATCTTCTTTGCAATACCGGCAGCAGCGACGCGCATTGCTGTTTCTCTGGCAGAAGAACGACCACCGCCACGGTAATCTCTAAAACCGTATTTTTTGTCATAGGTAAAATCAGCATGTCCGGGACGATATTGATCTTTGATTTTGCTGTAGTCTTTGCTGCGTTGATCCGTATTGTGGATAATCAGCCCGATAGGCGTGCCGGTTGTTTTGCCCTCAAAAACACCGGATAAAATACGCACTTCGTCAGCTTCGCGACGCTGAGTAACATACTTGCTGGTACCGGGTTTTCGCCGGTCTAAATCGGTTTGCAGATCTATTTCGGATAATTCAATACCGGCAGGACAGCCGTCAACGACACAACCTATGGCTGTTCCATGACTTTCACCAAATGTAGTAACGCGAAACAATTCGCCAAAGCTATTTCCGGGCATCGCTATCCACCCCCATCAACAACCGATAAACACATGCACCACATCTGACAATCGGTGGTGAAGTGTGTTTCATCGTACTAACTGAACATGCTAGTCATTTAACTGTATCGCCAATTAAACAGTCAACGCTTTTTCGATACGCGCAAAAATCGTTGCAACGCTACCGTCACCCAAGACGGTGGTTAGTTTATTTTGCTTTAGATAATAATCAATCAGTGGTGCCGTTTGAGATTCGTAGACGTCCAAACGATTGCGAATGGTTGCCTCGTTATCATCGGCTCGACCACGCGCTAACATGCGCTCGATAATTTCTTCGTAATCGACATCAAGTTGAATAACGTGTTTGATCTCACTATTTTTTTCTTTTAATAGTTTATCAAGGCCTTCTGCCTGTGCAAGTGTGCGGGGGAAACCGTCAAACAGCATCCCTTCATCATTATCGTCCAGTTGATTGGCAACCATGCCAAGAATAATGTCATCGGAAACCAGATTACCTGAATCCATAACCGATTTAGCAGCCTGTCCCAACTCGCTACCGGCAGCAATTTCCGCACGCAGCATATCGCCGGTTGACAAGTGCTTTAGCGAAAATTTTTTGATAATTTCGGCTGATTGTGTGCCTTTACCCGAGCCGGGTGCGCCTAAAATAACAACGTGCATAAAAAATCCCTCTTCAGTTTTTATTTGACGATATAATGCATCATGTAACGTCGCTATTATAACGAAAAAACAAAAAATACCCAAAATTAATCGGATGGCTCGTCATGAAACTAAAAAAACAACTCCCGACGTTTGCTATAGTGGTTATTTTGGCTGCTGTCGCTTATCAACAACAGCAACAATCTGACACCGCTGTCCCGGCAGATACATCTCGACAACTCGGCCCAAAGCGGCAATATGATGCTCGAAACGACAGCTACAGCGATGCGCTGAAGACGCTGTGGACGGCGGTTTATCCACACACTGGTAAAACCCTTTATTGTGATGCAGCCTTTTCAACCGATAATCGTCGAGAGCGCAAAAAATACGTTAATGCCGAGCATATTTACCCGATGTCATGGGTGAGCAGAGCACTTGACTGCGGTTCACGCAAAGCATGTCGGGAAAATAGCCCGCGTTTTCGAGCAATAGAATCCGATTTGCACAACATCTATCCGGCGTTGATTGATGTCAATAAGGCGCGTAGCAACTATCGTTTTGGTCCCGTTGCCGGTGAAAAACGTCGATTTGGCGTTTGTGATTTTGAGGTTGACGAGAGAAAGCGGATCGCCGAACCGCCGTCTGCGAAACGCGGCGAAGTGGCACGCTCGATGCTGTATTTATCGTATCAATACCAGCTTCCTCTGGATAAAAAAACGCAAACGTTGATGCGACGGTGGGACGGCATCGACCCGCCCAGTGACGAAGAAAGAAGACGCGAAAAAATTATACACCGCGAGCAGGGTAGAGAAAATCCTTTTATTCGTCGTTATCCCTTTAAAAGAACCTCGGATTAATAGCAACCCTGTAAAACCACCTGCCCCGTTTCCAAAAACATTTTTCTCGGCTTTGTTACACGGTGCTCAACACCTTTTAATTCTATATTTTTTCGAAAATCAGCGTGGCGTTTGTGCCGCCAAAACCAAAACTGTTTGACATAACACAATCGACCTCAGCCTGACAATTTTCGGTTAAAATGGGCAGATCCTTTGCTTTTTCATCGATTTTTTCAATATTGGCTGAGCCGACCAAAAAATTATTTAACATCATCAACAATGAATAAACCGCTTCGTTCGAGCCGGCAGCCCCCAGAGCATGGCCACTGAGCGACTTGGTCGAGCTAACCTTTGGCGTTATCATATCGGAAAAAGTTTCTCGTACCGCTTCCAATTCTTTGGTGTCACCGGCCGGCGTACTTGTTCCGTGGGCATTGATGTATTTGACTGCCTTTTTGGCCGTTGCCAAGGCCTGTTTCATGCAGCGCACGGCACCTTCACCACTGGGTGAAACCATATCATAGCCGTCACTGGTCGCTCCGTAACCTGTCAGCTCAGCCAGGATGTTGGCTCCGCGCTTCTTGGCGTGTTCGTATTCTTCCAAAATTAGAATGCTGCCACCACCGGAGATAACAAATCCGTCACGGTTGGCATCATAGGCACGAGAAGCTTTTTCCGGCGTGTCGTTGTACTTTGTTGATAAAGCGCCCATTGCATCGAACATTGCCGTCATACTCCAATGCACATCTTCACCGCCACCGGCGATGACGATATCCTGTTTACCCATTTGGATTAGCTCCGCTGCATGACCGATGCAGTGTGCTGAAGTTGAACAGGCTGAGCTCATGGAATAGTTGACCCCTTTTATTTTAAGTGGTGTTGCCAGACAAGCCGCTATGCCTGATGCCATCGTTTGTGTGACGGCGTAGGGGCCTATGCGACGCACACCTCTGTCTCGCAGCGTATCAGCCGTGCGAACAACATCTGTCGTAGAACCGCCACCGGTGCCGACAACCAGACCGGTACGGATATTGGAGACCAAATTATCCGGAAGTTTGGCATGTGCAATGGCCTCTTTACAGGCGATGTAAGCATAAGCCGATGAGTTACTCATAAAACGCAGAATTTTGCGGTCAATATACTTTTTAATATTAATGGTAATTTCACCGCTGACATGTGAGCGCAAGCCCATGGCCTTGTAAGTCTCATTGAAACTAATGCCTGATTTCATCGCCTTTAGTGATTCAAGTACTTCGTGTAAATTATTACCCAAGCTGGAAACAATGCCCATACCCGTCACAACTACTCTTTTCATTCTCGCTTCCTCCTAGAATGAGCTGGTTTCTGTAAAAAGACCAACGCGTAAGTCTTTGCCACTATATATTTGTTTGCCGTCCACTTCCATCGTGGCATCGGCAATACCCAAAACTAATTTGCGCATCATAACGCGCTTAATATCGATTCGATAAGTAATTTTTTTCGCCGTTGGCAGGACTTGACCGGTAAATTTGACTTCTCCTGCACCCAGGGCGCGACCACGCCCCAAGCCGCCTTTCCAACCGAGATAAAAACCAACCAATTGCCACATGGCATCGAGCCCAAGGCAACCGGGCATAACCGGATCGCCTTGAAAATGACAGTCAAAAAACCACAAATCCGGGGTAATATCCAACTCTGCCACAATTTGCCCATTGTTGTATTTTCCCCCTTCGTCGGTAATCGAAATAATCCGGTCCGCCATTAGCATCGGCGGCAAGGGGAGCTGTGCATTACCTTCACCGTATAGTTCTGTTTTTGCACAGGCAATTAAATCTTTTTTGGTATAGCTATTCTTTTTCATATGCGATAGTGTAAATGGTTAGTCGGAGTATTATAGCTAATCCAGGGTAAAAGTACACTGACTCATAACTCAGAGATTGCGCCAGAGGGATTACTCGCTGGGTTCAGAAACTCTCTTGGAAAGCTTTGCAAAATCACCTACGCAGTCCCCAAAAATATTTTTTGGCTTTGTTACGCGGTGCCCAAAATCCCCATCCCCCATCTAGTTACTCGGTGTGGGGAGTACGGTTTTTGTGCGCCGTGTATCCCAGTAAAGTGTTAACTATTGGATAAACCCGAAGTAGAACGGCTCGGTAGGTTTATCAAAGCTTTCTAATAGGCTATCGATATCGGTTTTTTATAATCCTTAAATAAATTTTTTATATAACAGCATTGTTTTTGCGGATTTTTTATGAAAAATAACAACAGAAAGTAAGGATTTTATGTTATTTTATGTCATCAAGGGTACTGAAAATGATTATTAAGTCGCTTAAACGGATAAAAAAGATATTTTTCCAGTTAATTTTATCTATCGAGGGGGCGTTTCAGTGCTTTTGATTATTCAGTTAACCCATTTATCTTTATCAGCAACAGAGAGAAAATAGCTATGATGACCAGTCTTTCCCAATACGGAATTAACACTTCATCCTTCCTGCACAATCCGGCACCGGCAAAACTTTACCAATTGGCACTGACTCATGAAAAGGGTACGGCCATTTCGTCGACAGGTGCGTTAATCTCTTTATCCGGAGAAAAAACAGGTCGATCACCCGGCGACAAGCGCATCGTTGAACATCCTGATTCAAAGGATAATATTTGGTGGGGCGATATCAATATCCCTTTCCCCGAGAGTTCACACGATGCCAACCGCAAGATTGCTGTCGACTACCTCAATACTTGTAAACGTCTCTATGTGATTGATGCTTTTGCAGGTTGGAAAGAGCAAGACCAGATTAAAGTTCGCGTCATTACCTCGCGTGCCTATCACGCCCTGTTTATGCACAATATGCTCATTCGTCCGACGGCAGAGCAGTTGGCCGATTTTGGTGAACCCGATTACGTTGTCTTTAATGCCGGTGAGCAGGCCGCCGATATGAGTGTTGAAGGTGTTGAAACGGAGACATCGGTTTCTCTCTCTTTTGAAAAGGGCGAGATTGTCATTCTGGGTACGGAATACGCCGGTGAAATGAAAAAAGGTGTGTTTACCGTTATGAACTACCTGATGCCGTTAAAAGATAAACTATCAATGCACTGTTCAGCCACTACTGAACACAACTCCGATCGTTCGGCAGTGTTATTCGGTTTATCCGGTACCGGAAAGACAACCCTGTCTGCTGATCCAAAACGTGAATTGATTGGCGATGACGAGCATATCTGGGGATTTAACGGTATCTCCAATATTGAAGGCGGGTGTTATGCCAAAATGATTGACTTGAGCGAAGAAAAAGAACCCGACATCTTTCGTGCCATTAGATTCGGTGCGGTGTTGGAAAATGTCGTCTACGATGATGATCACGTTGTTGACTACGAAAATGTCAGTATTACCGAGAATACTCGCGGTAGCTATCCGATTGAGCATATCGATAATGCCCGTATTCCTTGTGTTGCCGGGCATCCAACCGATGTGATTTTTCTCACTTGTGATGCCTTTGGTGTGCTTCCCCCCGTTTCCAAATTATCTCCCGAACAGGCGATGTTTCACTTTATCTCCGGTTACACGGCAAAAGTCGCCGGTACCGAAGTGGGTATCACCGAGCCTGAGGCTACTTTCTCGGCCTGCTTTGGTGCCCCGTTTATGGTCTGGCATCCGTCGAAATATGCCGAGTTGTTGGCGGACAAAATGCAAAAGTATAACGTCAACGTCTGGTTAATTAACACCGGGTGGGCCGGTGGTGCCTACGGTGAGGGCGAGCGCATTAAATTGAAGTATTCGCGGGCCATTGTCGATGCCATTAACTCCGGCGAACTGGCAACTGCACCCACCGTGACCGACGAGCGCTTCGGATTCGAGGTGGTTACTAAATGCTCGCATGTTCCGGACGACATTCTCCAACCGAGAAATGCTTGGTCAAGCAGTGAGGCGTACGATGCTCAGGCTGCTCAGCTTGCCAAAATGTTTGTTGATAACTTCAAACAATTTGAGGACCGGGCCAGCGATGCCATCAAATCGGCGGCGCCTAAAACCTAGCTTTTATTCAACTGGTTAATTGAGAAAACCTGTGTTTTCGCACAGGTTTTTCTTTTGATCGCTTTGTATCATAGTGGCTGGATATGAACCGTACCATTAAAACCCAGGCTCAGTTACAGCAGCATATTGAGGCATTAATCACCATTGAGCCGCAATTTGCGACAATTTACCGACCGGCAAATCCGCCAACACTGCGCGTTCGTGAACAGGGCTTTAGGCAGTTGTGTCAGACTATCATTTCTCAGCAATTATCGGTTGCGGTGGCTGATAGCATTTGGCAGAAAATAGTTGATCACCGGCTAACCAATGAAAAAGCGATACTCAGCAGCGAGGACAAAGCACTGCGCGCACTGGGTTTGTCAAAACAAAAAATTCGCTATCTAAAATCGCTTGCCGGGCACCATATCGATTATCAGCATCTAAACGAACTACCAGACGAGAAGGTCATTGATCAGTTGACCCGAGTGACCGGCATCGGTCGCTGGACGGCTGAAATTTACTGCTTATTTTCTTTAAAGAGAAGCGACATTTTTGCTGCCAATGACTTGGCTTTACAAATTGCAACACAAGACTTCCTTAAACTGGGAAAACGCCCCGGTGAAGCGACGATGCGGCGTATTGCCGCACAATGGCATCCATATCGTAGTGCCGCCGCTTATCTGCTATGGTCTCACTACGCCATGATCAAACAACGACAAGGTATAGTGACATAAATTAACATTTGCTGCAGTGTTGCATCTTCTTGTCGTCCCCACCTAGTCACTAGGTGAGGGGCTGCCTTTACCGACGCGCCTTGTATCAAAAGTTAATTCATAGCATTATATATGATCGTCGGGATCATCAATGCGCGTAAATCTTGCTGCGGTCTTATGTTTTTACGAAGGGGCCGTTTTATGAAAAAATTGCCATAAATCACTTGCTCGCATGCTTTTTTGCCGATATTTGGCCAGATAAGTATCAGCTGCCAGTCCGTGTTGGTATACGCCGTATAGTGCCGCTTCAAGCGGAGATAAACCTTGCGCCAGGTAACCGCCTATCATACCGGCAAGTACATCGCCCGTGCCGGCAGTGGCCAAATTAATGTTCCCCGTTGTATTAATCCAAACTGCCTCACCATCACTGATCAAGCTTCCTGCTCCTTTTAGCACGGCAATACAGCGATACTGTTGGGCCAGTTGTCTGACTGCTATTGGCTTATCAGCGCGAATGGCATCGATGCGACAGTCAAGCAATCGAGCGGCTTCGGCTTCGTGAGGGGTAATCACATCGATGCCAGATGACTCTATCAAACCATCCAACTCATTTGTCGATAGGTTGGACAAATGGTATAGTCCATCGGCATCGATTAGTAGCCGCTGCTTATTCAATTGTTCGATGACCTGATCAAACGTGTTAATTCCCCAGGTATTGCGACCCAATCCCGGGCCCAAAACAATGGCTGAATAGGCGGCGATATTCGAAATATCCAAACAGCGCATAACCTCGTAAAGCGGTGTGCCACGCCAGTGAAATTGACTGTGATAATCGGGATGTGAATACACGCTGGCTTTTCCGACACCGACCTTTAATGCGCTTACTGAGGCTAATGCCGTTGCTCCAAACATGCCCTGATTGCCACCGACAACCAGGGTGTGGCCAAAGTTGCCCTTGTGACGGTTACCGTGTTGAGGTACTTCTCGTTGCCGATAAGTGTAATAAAAATGGGTAGCGCTCCGATGAGCATGGCATAGATCGGCACCTAAGTCTTTGACAATAACTTTGCCCGCTGCCCCCTTACCGTCCGAGGTGTGCAACCCTATTTTGTCAGCGATAAAGGTGACGGTTTTATCTGCCATCACACATTCACCCAGCCTGGCACCCGTATCTGCCACAATACCCGTTGGGACATCGACGGCATAGACAGTAACATTCGGCTGCTGTTTCTTAGTCAGGTTAACGTGTTCGATAGCCACTTTTACCAAACCCTTGGCCGGACGATCGAAACCAATGCCAAACAACGCCTCAACAATAATGTCGTCGTCTCCGCAATCGAAAGAGAAAAATGAACCGATTTTTACACCGGTATTTTTGGCAATGATGTAGGCCTCATCGGCGTCACCGGAAAAAGGTTGCTCGAAAACGCAGTAGGCAATAACGGAAAAGCCGGCTTGTTTTAGCAGAGTGGCGACCTCCAGGCCATCGCCGGCATTATTGCCCGATCCCAAAACGACATGGACCGTTTGCCCGGGTAGTGCCTGCGGAAAATCGCCGGTAATAACCTCAAATAGGCCAAGGGCCGCCCTTTGCATCACGGCATAGCTTTCCTCAATTTCGAACAGCGCTTGTTCTAAGCGACGAATGTCCGTGACGGTGAGTAGTGGGAAATCTTGACGTGTCAACATGATAGTGCCTCCAAATAACGTTGCCAATCAAACGTTGGTCCCGGATCGGTTTTGCGTCCGGGGGCTATGTTTTCGTGCCCTGTAATGTTTGTGCCAATCTGTGGGTAGGCCGTTTGTATTGCCTTGGTCAGGGCAATCAGTGACTTGTACTGACCATAACGATACACTGTTTTTTCATCTCCTTCAAGTTCGATGCCGATACTAAAGTCATTACAGGCCTCTCTGCCTTGATAAGCGGATTGACCTGCGTGCCAGGCCCGGTCATTAAAGCTAACCAACTGAACCAGCTCACCGTTGCGCTTAATCAAAACGTGGGCCGAAACGGTTAGCTGCGCTATCTCTTGATAAAAGGGATCTTTGTCAACGTCTAACCGATTGCAAAAGAAGTCGACGATGTCATTACCGCCAAAGCAATGCGGCGGCAGGGAAATATGATGAATGACCAGCAACGAGATATCCGCTGCAGGACGGGCATCACAATTGGGTGATGGGACATGCTTGACTGTTTCGTGTTGGCACAACCGGCCCTGTTCAATGTTGAGTGTCTGCATAATGCGGTACTCTTAGTAGACAATAATAATGTTATCGCGATAAACGAGCCTATTATTGTCGATAGGCCCGTCTGACAACCTCACCAATTTGAGCAATGCCTTTTTCCAGTGTTTCGTCATCTTGGGCGTAACTCATGCGGATACACTCGTGAGCATGCCGGTAGTGCTCAATCTGATCAATGCCCGGGAAAAAATGCTCACCGGGGATAATAATTGTTCCCGCCGCTTTGAGTTGTTCGTAGAGTTTGACGCTGGTCATCGGCAAATCGGGAAACCACAGCCACAGGAAGATGGCGCCTTCCGGCCGGTGGATTTTCATCGGTGTGTTGCCCAGTTCTTTTTTCAATAGGGCAATGGCATAGTCAACTTTTTTGCGATAAAAAGAACGAACGTGTTGGTCGGCCAGTGTTTTCATCGAATCATTTTCAAGCAGTGAGGTGGCCACGGTTGCCCCGAATCGTGTTGGTGACAGATTGACGATTGCATTAAGTGCTGAGATTGCTTCAATAATCGGTTCATCGGCAATAACGATGCCGGTGCGCAGCCCCGGCAGGCCGATTTTTGATAAGCTCAAACACATAATGATATGTTTATTCCATATTTGGCTGGCTTCGACAAACAAAATATTTGGAAATGGCAAACCATAGGCATTATCGATAATCAGCGGAATGTCGTTTTGTTTCGCCAATGCCATCAATTTTTCCATTTCTTCATCGGTTAGGACGTTGCCGGTCGGATTGGTCGGGCGCGAGCAACAGATTGCCCCGATACTGTCATCGACCTTTAAGCGGTTAAAATCAACGTGGTATTTGTAAAAACCGGACTGTCCCTGATAAGTGACTTCTTCAATAACCGGTTTGCTGGCAGTAAAGTGGCTGCCGTCAACGTGAACATCGGCATAGCCGATATATTCCGGTGCCAGCGGCAAGAGAATTTTTTTCACCGAACCGTCGGCGTATTCGCCGGAAAACAAGTTAAACAAGTAGAAAAACGCATTTTGTGAACCGTTTGTCAGGGCAATATTTTTGGCACTGACATCCCAGCCGTAGTGGCGGTTTAAAAAATGTGCCAGTGCTTCAATAAAGGCTTTATCTCCCTGTGGTGTCGAATAATTGCCGACACTGTGCAAAAATTGGTCGGCGAGGGCATCGAAAGAGTGCTGGAAAATGGCATTGGCCTCAGGGATAACGGCAGGATTGCCGCCACCCAGCATATTGATTGGTTTGTCGCTGGTCAGCGCCGAACCCAGATCATCCATTAACTGTAAAATTCCCGTTTTTCGGGTAAATTTTTCACCAAATTTTGATAAAATCACCGTTGTCACCACTTGTTTTAATTTTTGTTACTCAATGAGGCCTATCATACCATGAGAATATTCACTGTTATGCTTTCCATTGTTGCTTTTTTGTTGGCGTGTCAGCCCACACCCGAAGTACAAATCATTACCGGCCATGCACAGGGTACGACGTATTCGGTGAAATATTGGACGGATGCGGAATCCCCCGATAAGCACGCACTGAAACAAACGATAGATAGTGAATTGGCGCGCATCGATAGCTTGATGTCCAACTATCGCGATGACTCGGCCATTGAGCAATTTAATCAACAACAGGTTGTTAATCAGCCCATACCGCTGGATAAAGAAATTTTAGCATTACTCGATGTATCCGCTGCTGTTTATCAGGCATCGCAGCATTGTTACGACCCAACCATTAAACCGTTGTTTAACATCTGGGGATTCAGCAAAAATCAACTTAACATACCGAATCGGCAGCAAATTCAACAGGCCTTGACGGCCATCGGTTTTGACAAACTGCAACGTCACGCTAACGGTATCAGTAAAACCAATCCCAAACAAACGATTGACTTATCGGCCATCGGTCAGGGTTATGCTGTCCAGCAAATAGCCAACTTACTGGAAAAGGAAGGCATTTCTGACTATTTGGTAGAGATTGGCGGGGAAATGCTGGTCGCCGGTAGCAAACCGGCTTCTCAGCAATGGCGCGTAGGGGTTGAGCGTCCGTTACCCGACAGTCAAGCGGTTAGTGAAGTGATTACACTGACGGGCAAGCGACCGACTGCCATCATGACATCAGGTACTTACCGTCACTATTTTGACGATCACGGCAAGCGATACAGTCATATCCTCGATCCGCGCAGCGGCAAGCCCATTGAACATAACAGCGTTGCCGTCACCGTTCTTTTGGATGATGCAACCCAAGCCGATGCCTGGTCAACGGCACTGTTGTGTCTAGGTAGCGAAGACGGTTTGCAAGTCGCCAATGAAAATGCCATTCCGGCAGTATTTTACGATATGGAAGACGGAGAAATAACCCGCCGCGAAAGCGACGGGGTTAAACAGTCAGATGCCTACTGGCGTATTGAACGTTAAATCGTAGCGATTAATCCTCAATATGGTATCTATTTCAGCAGTAATCAGCCTGACTTATAGTGCCATATATTATTTTTTACTGTCGTAGATACGGATTGAGTCTTCAACTTCATCCAATGCTTCGGCTTTGTCGCCGTAACCGTCGAGTTTGACCCACTTGCCTTCGTCCAAATCTTTGTAGTGTTCGAAGAAATGTTTGATACGATCGAGTTCAAGTTCGGGGACGTCGGAAATATCCTGAATACCGGCCAAAATAGGGCAGGCTTTCTCTGTCGGCAGGGCCAACAGTTTGGCATCTTCACCGGCCTCATCGACCATGCGAAGTACGCCGACAGGACGGGCTTCGATAACACAACCCGGTACTAACGGCTCAGGTGTTATGACCAACACATCCAACGGATCGCCGTCACCACACAAGGTGTGGGGTACATAGCCGTAGTTGGCCGGATACTGCAGTGAAGTTTTCATCAAGCGATCAACAGTCAGGCATTGTGTTTCCTTGTCAACTTCGTATTTAATGGTGCCCGAATTGGCGGGGATTTCGATAATCACGTTAAATTTGTTCGGTGTATCTCCGCGTTTGACGTTTCCTAAGCTCATATTTTTCTCCTGGGTTTACTGTGTGTTAAGTTGTTACTGGCGATGGGCTTTCATAATGCGTGCCTTATCGCGTTGCCAATCGCGTTTTTTCTGATCTTCGCGCTTATCGTGCTCTTTTTTGCCTTTGGCAACGCCAATTTCGCACTTGATTTTACCTTTTTTCCAGTACAGTGACAACGGGATAATCGTATAACCTTGACGCTCCTTTAAACCGACCAAGCGATTAATTTCGCGACGGTGTAGTAGCAATTTTCGCGTCCGCAGGTAGTCAGCATTAACGTGCGTCGATGCCGAATTGAGCGGGATGATGTGACAGCCGAATAAAAAAACCTCACCGTTTTTAACGGTAACGTAGCTTTCCGTCATCTGCACCCGAGCCTCGCGCAGGGATTTGACTTCCCAGCCCATTAGCTCAATACCTGCTTCGAACGTATCCTCAATATGGTATTCAAAGCGGGCTTTTTTATTCTTTGCAATTTGATTGCGATTGGCAGGTTTCTTTTTTGCCATAATTCTTTTATGATATGCGCTTATTTAGACGGGCTATTATAGCCTATATTTTTATCGTGGCACATATTATTAAAACTCAAAGCAGTCCGTACTCAGCCGAGCAGATGTTTGATTTGGTCGCCAATTTTGAGCACTATCCCGATTTTTTGCCCTTTTGCAGCAAGGCCTGCAGTAGGTTCGTCGGCAATAATCAGGTACACGGTACGCTCTTTATCCACAAGGGTCCTTTTAAAAAAGCGTTTACGACGCACAATACCATGTATCGCGACGCCGAGCCGGCCTATATCGATATTAAATTAGTCAACGGTCCTTTTAAAACGTTGTACGGTGAGTGGCGTTTTATGGATAATGCCCAGGGCGGTAGCCAAGTAACACTTGACTTGTGTTACGATATGAAATCCGGTTTTTTAACCGGTGCTCTGTCAAGTGTTTTTGAGTGGATTGCCAAAGCCATGGTCGAATCATTCTGTCGAGAGGCCCATAAAGTCTATTCATGAGTCAAGAGCGACAAACCATTACGGTTGAAGTAGCCTATGCAACGCCGGAGCGACAAAAGATTATTACCTGTCGAGTTGTCCCTAATACGTCGTTAATTGATGCAGTCAGACAGAGTGGCATTGTCGATCTGTTTCCTGAACTTGACGTTGACTCGTCTGATTTCGGCATCTGGAGCAAAATTAAGCCGGCTAAAACCATTGTTCAAAACGGAGACCGCATTGAAATTTATCGTCCGTTGTTGATTGATCCCAAGGAATCTCGTCGCAGACGAGCACAAAAAAGGCAGACCAAGCAGCCGCTACACAAGGGTGATAAAAAAAGTCCACCTAAGCTAACTGGCGACCAATAGTTGATACGCCGCGAGCGTTAATTCATGTCACTATAGATAATGGCTAAAACATCTTTGGCAATCATCCCTTCCTCATCGGTTGGAATAACCCAAATTGGCTTGCTGTCGGCGCTGGCAATATTGCCGTCTCGACCGCGGCAAGTATTGTCGTTTTTATCGTCATCAATAGTGAAGCCCAAATAGCCAAATTGTCGCATGACCGCTCGACGAACCGTCGATGAATTTTCTCCGATACCACCCGTAAAGACAATGGCATCAACACCGTTTAAGGTGGCGGCAAAGCTGCCGATAACTTCGCATAATCTGGCGTTAAAGACGTCGAGTGCGCGTTGGCAGGCTACATCACCTTGTTGTGCTTTTGCTTCGAGTTCTCGACAATCATTGGTACATTGCGATAATCCCAGTAAACCGGATTTTTTCCACAATTCATAGGTGATGGCCGACTCGGGTTTACCGCTATTATCCGCTAAAAACGACACCAAAGCCGGATCAATAGAGCCGCTGCGCGTACCTTGTACCAGGCCGTCCAGCGGTGTTAATCCCATCGATGTATGCACCGATTTGCCATTGTGCAGGGCGCAAACGGATGCTCCGTTGCCCAGATGGGCAACAACGACTTTTTCGGGTAAGAAGCCGTCATTATAACTGGCCATTGCTTGAGCAATGTAGCGGTAGGAGGTGCCGTGAAAACCGTAGCGACGTACCCCGTACTGTTGATAATATGGGTAGGGCAGGGCGTATAAATAGGCGGTTTCGGGCAGTGTCTGGTGAAATGCGGTGTCGAAAACGGCGACTTGGGGCAAATCCGGATAGGCCTTTCGGGCGGCACGAATGCCCATCAAGTGGGCTGGATTGTGTAGTGGGGCGAGGCGGCAGCAATCTTCGATGCCGGCAATGACGTCATCATCAATCAAGCAAGATCGGGTAAACCGTTCACCGCCGTGAACGACGCGATGGCCGATACCGAGCACTTTGTGGTCTGTGTGTTCATTAATGATGGCAACAACTTTTATTAGTGCTTGGTCGTGATTGGCATGACCCAGTGAGTACTGCATTTTTTTGCCCTGGCACTTGAAGGTAATCGCCGCTTCGTCGCTGTCCAGCCGTTCGGCAAGTCCCGATAGCAACGTGCTTCTGTCATTGGCATCAATAACGGCAAATTTGATCGATGACGAACCACAGTTGAGGACAAGTACCGCTTTCATTGGGAAACTCCTATTTGTTTGGGTTGGTGATAAGCTGAACTAATAGTCATCAGTGTAGCAACTCGGTGCATTATAACACCAACAAGTCGGTTTTTTCTCGGGCGCTTTGCGCCGGAACAAAACGAGAGAACGGTTAAGGGCAACTGCACGGGAACAAATATCATTGCCTGGTAATAATAGCTTAAATATCATCTTACTCCCAGTCTAATCGCCTATTATCAAAACTGAGTGTGCCCTAGCAAAGACTTCCTTCTTTAAGGTATAAACGCCGATGCGCCATATATTGTGCCAGATTTTCATCATGGGTAATTAGCAAAATGCTTAATCCCTGTCGTTTTTGTAACTCCAGCAAAGTGTGAATGATATCATCGCGCGTGCGTCTATCCAAAGAAGCGGTAATTTCATCGGCGACAATCACGTGGGGTTTAGCCACCAAAGCACGGGCCAAGGCAATGCGCTGTAATTCTCCGCCGCTAAATTGCTCCACGCGGCGTTGCAGCTTATCGTCAGCCGTGCTGATGCTGACTTGTTGTAAACTGGCCAGTACCTGTTGCGTAATGACTGTTTTAGGGTGTTTTTTGCCCAAAACCAAAGGCTCGGCAACCGCATCAAACAGGGAGAAATGCGGTGGCAGGGCCTTTATCGGATGTTGTGAAATCCAGGCGATGCGCAGGTCTTTAGTATATTTTCTAATGCTGCCGCCGTCGGCTGGCGTTAGCCCGCAAAGGATATTGGCCAGTGTCGATTTACCTGTCCCGCTGGCGCCGAGCAAAGCCACTGTCTCACCTCGATGCAAGGTGAGATCAATACCGTCCAAAATCACTTTGTCATCATAGGCTTTGCTGATATTGCTTAGCTCGACTTGTATCGATTGGGGCAGGTTTTTTTTCGGTAATTGTGCCTTCGCCGCTATATGGCGTTTATCATCCAGTAGTAACTGGGTGTAGGGGTGCTTGGGTGCAGAAAATAACTGTGCCATAGGCGCGTATTCAACCAAACGACCTTGATGCATGACGGCAACATCGCCGTGCATTTGTTGCACCTGCTGTAGATTATGGCTGATTAACATAAAATAACGGTCCTGGCACAGGGTCAGATAGTATTGGAGCAGTTGTCGGCTTAATCGCGGATCGAGTGCCGAATTGGGCTCATCTAACAGTAATAATGCCGGTTCGTTCATCATCGCTATTGCCAGCAGCGCCCGCTGCATTTCACCGCCGCTTAACCCTTTGGGACGGCGGTACCACAATGTTTCCGGCAAGCTAAAGCGTTGCAAATAATATGTTGCCCGCTGTTTCGCTGCTTTGCCACTATTGCCGGTTATTTTGCCCATTTCCGTTAGATGCTGCATGACGGTCATTTGCGGATTTAAGGATTCAGCCGTGTTTTGTACAACCATTGCCGCATGCTGACGGCGATAGTGCCGCCGTTGTTTGGCGTTGTATTTCAGGATATTACAGTGATTAAATAAAATCTCTCCACTGACTTGCCCTTCAATATGTGCCAGCAGGGCCTTTGCCAAGGTGGTTTTGCCCGCCCCCGATTCACCGATAAGGGTTAGCGGTCTGCCGCGCTGTAATTGCAGGCAAATATTATCAAGCAACAGGTGATTACCGACACGAATACTTAAATGTTTAATGTCAAGCGTCCCGTTACTCATCTCATTATTCATCCCATCACTATTCATCAATACTCCGTGACAAGGCTAAGGCCTTTCTTTCAAGCAAATAACCCGTGAAAGTCAGCAAAGAAATAAAGCCGACCAACGCTAAGGCGGGAGCAACAATCAGTTGGATGGCTTCGGGATAATATAACAATGGAATAACATCGGCAATCATTCCGCCCCAAGTCGGTTTTGAAGGGTCGGTAACGCCCAAAAAAGCCAACCCCGAGGCGTGTAAAATTGCACGTTTGGAGACGTTAATCATAATTCCGGCAACATTGGGTAAAATACGCGGCAATAAGTGCCGCCGTAATAAATAGCTAAAGCTTGCCCCGAACTGCCGTGCCTGAATAACGCTATCACGTTGAATTTCCAAGCTAATTAAAACATACAGTTCACGGACTTCCCGGGGCCACCCCAAAAATACCAATAACGCTATCAGCCAGGCGGTATTCGGTTGGATATAGGCGGCCAGTAAAATCGCCAGTAATAAATGTGGAAAAGCGAGTTGAATATCGATAATGCGCAGCAGAATTTGTTGCATTCTTGCACCGCTTTTTGCCGTCAGCAGGGCATAGCACAGGGCAATAAAAGTGACGATAATGCCCGTTCCCAAAGCAATCAACAGGGAATCGGGGGTGGCCAGCCAGGTGCGCTGCAATAGGTCTTGCCCCAAATCATTGGTGCCCAGCCAATATTGGCTGGAAAACGGTGCAAGCTCATCGGCTGTCATTATTGCATCGGTCCGGCCGTCAAATACTGCCGCCGCGGTAATGACAATAAGCGCTGTCAGCAAAACAATAAATAAACCGTTCAGTACTTTCACGCTCAGCCCCTGCGATTAAGCATCATCAGCACAATATCGACAAAGCAGTGTATCAATAATATTTGCAGACTAAGCAAGATAATAATGGCCTGAATAAGCGCATAATCGCGATAGCCGATACTTTGATATAGGGCTAGACCAATACCGGGATAAGAAAATACTATCTCAACAAAAACAGAACCCGTTAATAAACTGACCAGCATCATCGCACCACGAACGATAAGAATACCCCGGATATTGCTGCCAATGTAAGCGTGGCGCAAACGCCACCTAGAAACGCCCCTTAACTTAGCAGCGCTGACATAGGGTTTATGGGAAGTCGATAATGCCGCAGCACGAATGGGCAATAGCAGTTTGCCCGCCTCCAGTAATAACAACACCGTTACCGGGGCGATTAAATGCCGGATAATATCGCCCAAGCGTTGCAGTCCGCTGTAATCGGTCATTGGTGTTTCTGCCCCTTGTAACGGCAGTTCAGGGAAAAATTGCAGAAAAATAAAAAACAAGATGACAGCTTTAACAAACGAGGGCAAGGCATTAACAATATTATTGGTCATTAAAATCAATATATCGGTCAATTTGCCGTGGTGCAGGGCGGCCTCGATGCCAATAAAGTACGTTAGACTTAATGCCAGCGGTGCAGTCACCAGTGTTAGCAACCACGTCCACGGCATCACATCGGCAAGCACCTGGCTAACCGGGGCGGAGTAGCTGATAGAAAAGCCAAATTCACCGTGTAACAAATTGTGACAGTAAAATAAAAACCCCTGCCATCCCGTATGTTGCTCGTACATCTGTTGCAGACGCTGATAGTACATACTTTGCTCACTAATACCATAATCAGCGAATAAGCGGGCAATGGGGTCGCCTGGCAGGGCCTGCAGCGCCAAATAGCTTAGGACAATAATAAGAAAAAACGCCAATAGATAAACTATTGACGTTTTTAGTATATTGATCAATACCATTGGCTGTTTAATTATTTATGTCTATTTTTGCTCTATTTTTGCTTACGAAATGGTTTAGCAAAAAAATCTTTATCCAATAAAATGGGAATACCGCGGCCCAGTCCGTGGCCATGCCAATATACCTGCAAAGATTCGGGGCGATAAGCGACTGTCCTAATCGTAGAAATCAAGGAAACTGAAGGCACCTCTTTGGCATAAATAATGGAGGCCTGGCGTATCATTTCTGCCCTTTTGGCTGGGTCAATTTCATTGATTTGTTGATTGAGTAGTTCAGTTAACACTTTATTTTCATGGTAGTTATCGCCATCAATACGCTTGCCGGTAGCCGTTTGTTGGAAAATAATCGGATCACCCAAAATGGTAAACGTTACCAGTCCCAGGTCATAATCGCCTTTGCGGAACATCGCATTGGCAACACCGCGCTCGGTGACCAGTAGCTCAACATTAACGCCGGCATTTTTCAACTGAGTCGCCAGTACCTGTGCGGCCTTTTTAATGCGTTTATCAGTGACCAGTTTGAGTGTCGTATCAGCCGGAATAACGCCTTTTAAGGCATTGGGATCGTAGTCGTACTGGACAATTTCCTTATCGTTTTTATCAGCCGCTAAGGTATGCATAGCGCCTGCACTCCACAGTTCGGCTTTCTTTTGGTAAGCCTTATCAATCAGGGCTTGGCGGTCAATGCCTTTAGCAAAGGCCTGACGTACCGATAAATCTTTAAACAGCGGTTTATTCAGGTTAAATTTTAATCTAATCGGATGTATTGCCGAAAAACTCAGCAGTTTAAATCCCGCCTTTTTTAAGGGTTTTTCTTGTTTAGGAGAAACGGAAGTGACCAAATCAGTCTGAATGGATTTAACCATTTTCATAACCGCTGCAGGTGCTACCGGCTGAATGGCAATTTCAGCGACTCTGGGTATACCGCGATGATAGTCGGGAAAAGCGCTAAAAACATAAGACTTATTAACTCTATCGTAGTTTTTTAAACGGTAAGGTCCGCTGCCAATAAAGGCCTCCGTATCGGTAAATTTCACCGGATTTTTAACATCTTTATAAATATGTTTGGGCAAAATAGGCATGGAAACGGCGATATTGCTCATAAATGCCGGAAACGATTTTTTAGTGTGGATAACGACGTGATGCGCATCTTTCGCCTCTACTGATTTTATCGCTTCGACATCAGCAAAAATATAAGGTCGCTTTTGCATATAATCGATGGTAAACACCACATCATCTGCCGTTAATTTTCTACCGTCGTGCCACAGGGCCTTGGGATTAAGAGCAAAACTAAACGTATCTTGTGTTGCATTAATTTCCCAGTTATCGGCAATCAACGGCGAAAATTCACCGGCTTTATCGCGCCAAACCAGTGAATCAAAAATAAAGGTCATCAGGGCGTATCCCGGTCCCTTTTTGGCGTGTATAAAAGGCGCAGGCGGCCCCCACCACTTGGCCTTAATACCGGCAATCACAACTTTATCTTTGGGCGGTAACTGCGCTTCTGCCAGTGCCGAATGGGTGAAGGTTAACGCTAGGCCTAACAATAAAATACGACCCTTGTTTATCAGGCGTTGTTGTCGGAATGATTTGATATGAGTTGATAACATAAGTGCACCTCAAAAGATAGAAAAAAGGATGATTGCAGTATTCGTCCTTGTCCGGGAATAATAATTATTATTATTGATCAATAATACGCCATATTTGTTGGCATTGCATTTAATTTTTACGTCGAATTGGGTGCACATCCTCTGGCAACCATAAGCTTTGGTATTATTGGCATGAGTATAACTCGTTGTTCATTTGGGAAAAGAATGCTTAGTTGCAACTTTTGCACAAACTGCCGAACAGGTCAAATTCGAGGCACACGGCCCGCAGAAACTGGGGTCCCTGCACCTTAGCAACTAGGTGCGGGATGCGGATTTCGAGCACAGAGCAACGAAGAAATTGTTACGTGCAGGCCTTTGTACAAAGGTTCCTTAACTGCTGTTTCCTAAATGCACTACGGTTAGTATATTAAAAAATTAGTTGCGAAATAAATAGTTAAACGATATGATTGAACACTCATTCAATACAATGTCTGTCGACATGAATAAAGCACTAAAAAAACAGAAAATCATTAATACGGCAATTAAGCTATTTGTTAAAAACGGTATTCATAATACATCAATGCAAATGCTGGCAAAAAAAGCGGGTATTGCCACCGGCAGTATCTATACCTATTTTGACAGTAAAGACGCGCTGGTGGTGGAGGCTTTTTACTGTATTGTCAATGAAAGTATCGCAGCGGTAAAAAGCAACTATGATGCTAATCAATTGGTTAAAGAACGTTTTTACTATTTGCTGGAAGAAAAAATTCGTTTTGATATTAAGCATCCGGAAAAGTTCAAATTTTTAGGTATGTGTTCTTATGAGCCGATTGTTATGCAAAAAATACAAAAAAACGATTGGGAAAATTCTCCTTTGGCAGCTGTACTAGATGACGGTAAAAAGGAGTGTTTATTAAAAGAATTGCCCATCCATGATGCCTTTTATTATATTTTTGGCGGTATTGGCTCATTATTAGAGTGGCGACTGTTTAATCGAAAACACATCAGCGATACCGATATTACCAATATGATTGATATGGCCTGGAATGCCATTAAACAATAACCCCTTTATTTTGAAAGAATGTTGGATGCTTTTATGAAAACAAAAAAGTTACTGACTAACACCTTACTAGGGGTGGGGGCAGCACTATTGTTTACCCTCATAGCCAATGCAGAACAACAACCTCAAGGACAAAAAAAACAACCGCCCAAATTACCGGTGGGTTTTGTCACCGTTGAACCCAAATTGCTTAGCTTGACAAAAAACCTACCTGGACGTTTAGTTGCTGTACGTGATGCCGTGGTAAGAGCCAGAGTAACGGGTATTGTCGAGAAACGCTTGTTTAAAGAGGGCAGTTATGTGCATGCTGGTGAGCCGTTATTTCAGATTGATGACCGTCAGTTTCGTGCCGACTTGGCTTCTGCCAGAGCCCAGCTTGCTCAAGCCCAAGCTGCTCAAAAACTAAACGCCGGCGATGTCAACCGCTATCGCAGTCTGCTGAAATCCAAGGCGGTTTCGCGGCAAATCTATGATAAGGCACAAGCCCAATTGGCTGCTGCCAACGCCGCCATTGAAATGGCAAAAGCGGCAATTACTCAGGCACAATTAAATATCGAATACGCCAAGGTCAGTGCGCCGATTGACGGTTATATCGGTCAAGCCGATGTTAGCGAGGGGGCGTTGGTTTCTTCAGGTTCTGCTACGCCAATGGCACAAATTCAGCAAATTGACCCGCTATACGTCAACATCAAGCAGCCTGCTACACAAATCATCAAGATTAAACAAATGTTGATGAAAAGTGGGGTTGATACAAAAGACGTAGAAAAGATGGGTATTAAAGTCAATGTGTTTTTGGATGACGGCAGTCTTTATCCGCATAAAGGCCGGTTATTATTCGCTAATGTCAATGTCGATCCGAATACGGGGGAGGCAATGCTCAGGGCAACGCTTCCTAATCCGGAACATCTGTTAATGCCGGGGTTGTACGTACGTGTCGAAGTGCCGCAGGCAAAAATTGATCACGCCGTCCTGCTGCCGCAACAAGCGGTAACACGTGGTAAACGCGATACCGTGTTTGTCCTTAATGACGACGATACGTATGTTGCGCGTCCGATTAAGATTGTCCAGTCACAGAATAATCAGTGGCTGGTATCCGAAGGGCTTAAGGCAGGTGAGCGCGTTATCGTTGACGGCATGCAGACCGTGTTAATGATGCACTTAAAAACGGTGACGCCGGTGCCGTTTGGTGAAAAACCACCCCAGCAACAAGGCAAACAACAGTCACAGAAAAAGGAAAAATAATAGCATCTTCTCCCTCTGGGAGAGGGAATTTGACAGCCCCGCTTTTAGAAAAGGGGAGAAAAAAGCATACAAACAGAGAAACAATATGGCTAATTTCTTTATTGACCGACCGATTTTTGCCTGGGTGGTTGCCTTATTTATCATTATCGCTGGTGGGGCAACGCTGACCAAGCTGCCTATCAACCAATACCCGCGCGTAGCCGCCCCGACGATAACGCTGACCACCATTTATCCGGGAGCTTCGGCACAAACGCATGAAGATGCAGTGCTATCAATTATCGAGCGGGAAATGAACGGTATTGACGGTCTGGACTATTTCTCTACCAGCGCCGACACCACCGGAGTAGGGACGGTGACACTGACCTTTAAAAGCGGCACCGACGAAGATATCGCCCAGGTCAATGTGCAAAACGCCCTGTCTGCGGCAACACCGCGGCTACCGCAATCGGTGCGCAACAATGGCATTCAAATACGCAAATCGCAAAGCAGCTTTTTGATGTTTGTCGCCCTAAAAAGTAAGAAGGGCGAGACGAGCATAGCAGACATCGCCGATTATGCCATTCGCAATGTTAAACCCGAATTACAGCGGCTTGAGGGCGTTGGTAACGTCGGTGTCTTTGGTGCCGAACAAGCCATGCGTATTTGGCTGAATCCCGATAGAATGCGCAGTTATAATTTGAGCGTTGGTGATATTAATCAAGCAATTAGTAGCCAAAATCTGCAAATTCCGGCCGGGGCAATCGGAGGTCTTCCAGCCCTGGCAGGGCAAGCGATTACGGCAACGATTACTTTACCATCACAGCTTAAAACGCCCGATGAATTTAGTGCCATCGTCGTTAAGTACAACACTGACGGTTCAACCGTTACACTGGGTGATGTTGCCCGGGTGGAGCTGGGTCTGCAGGGTTATGATACCCGTATGCGCTTGGATGGTGAAAACGCCGTCGGTATGGGTGTGCAGTTGTCCACCAGCGGTAATGCCGTTGCCGTTGCTGCTGCCGTGCAGGACAAAATGGCGGAACTGGAATCATTTTTCCCCGATGAAATGACCTGGGCTGCACCTTATGATACCTCGACATTTGTCAGTATTTCCATTGCAAAAGTGCTGATGACTTTGTTGGAAGCGGTGGCCTTAGTCTTTATCGTGATGCTGTTATTTTTACAAAATATTCGCTATACGATCATCCCTACCATCGTGGTGCCGATTTCTCTATTGGGAGCGATTGCCCTGATGGGCGTGTTTGGCCTGTCAATCAATGTCCTGACCATGTTTGCCATGGTGCTGGTTATCGGCATAGTTGTCGATGATGCCATTGTTGTGGTGGAAAACGTCGAGCGCTTAATGGTTGAAGAGGGTTTATCGCCTCGTCAAGCGGCACATAAAGGCATGAGTCAGATCACTGGTGCGGTTATTGGTATCACTGTCGTTCTGATTGCCGTGTTTGTACCCTTGGCTTTTTTCCCCGGAGCAAGCGGCAATATTTACCGGCAATTTTCTTTGGTAATGGTTTCTGCCATCGGTTTTTCGGCATTTTTGGCATTGTCTTTAACACCGGCGTTGTGTGCTACCTTGTTAAAGCCGGTGCGGGCAGATCACCACGACAAAGGCGGCATCTTCGGTTGGTTTAACCGGGTCGTTAAGCGGACAACTCGCGTCTATGAGGGATTTTTAGCTAAACTGGTTCGCGGCGCTTTTTTAATGATGCTGATTTACGCCGCTATCGGCGGCGGGGCTTATTTAATTTATAAACAACTACCGGGGTCGTTTTTACCGCAAGAGGACCAGGGCTTTATTATGGTCAGTGTACAACTTCCGCCAGAGGCCACCCAGGAACGCACGTCAAACACTATGAAGCAAGTTGAAGCTATCGTTATGGCGAATGACAATGTGGATCATATTACCTCAGTATTGGGCTTTAGCTTCAGCGGCTACGGGCAGAATATGGGGATTGCTTTTATCAGTTTGAAAGATTGGTCACAGCGTCAAGCGCCCGAACAGCGTGCTGATGCTATTGCCGGGGCGTTAATGGGACAATTTATGGGCATTCGTGATGGCTTTATTGTCGCTTTATCGCCGCCGCCAATTATGGCACTGGGTAACTCGTCGGGTTTTTCTATGCGTTTGGAAGACCGTGCCAATCAGGGACACAATGCCTTGCTGGATGCCCGCAATAAGCTCTTGGGCATGGCGGCACAAGATCCGCGAGTGATCAACGTTCGTCCCAGCGGGTTGGAAGACGCCCCGCAACTACAGTTGACCATTAACCGCAATGCAGCTTATGCCAAGGGTGTTGATATTGCCACTATCGCCGGTGTGCTGGGGACGGAATTGGGCTCGTATTACGTTAACGACTTTCCCAATAAGGGGCGTATGCAGCGTGTGGTAGTAATGGCGGATGCTAAGGCGCGTATGCAGCCTGACGATATTATGCAGCTGACGGTTTCCAATAACAAAGGGGAACCGGTGGCTTTATCTGAATTGGTCAGTATGCAGTGGGTGACCGGGCCTGCCCAGTTAAACCGTTATAACGGTTATCCATCGATGGGTATTGGCGGTTCGGCTGTCCCCGGTGGCAGTTCGGGAACAGCGATGCAGGCGATGGAAGAGCTGGTTGCCAAACTACCGCCGGGATTTGGTATGGAGTGGACCGGGCAATCGTTGGAAGAGCAACGGGCAGGCAATCTATCGGCAATTTTATACGGCTTTGCCATGTTGGCAGTATTTTTATGCTTAGCAGCACTGTATGAAAGTTGGTCGATTCCGGTTGCGGTGATGTTGGTTGTACCGCTCGGGTTTTTAGGCGTGGTTTTGGGTATCTTTATGCGGGGAATGGCCAATGATGTCTATTTTCAGGTGGGGATGATTACTGTTATCGGTCTGTCGGCAAAAAATGCCATTTTAATCGTTGAATTTGCCAAAGATTTACAGGCCGAAGGTGTTTCATTGGTGAAGTCGGTATTGCAAGCCGCTCACCTGCGTTTTCGCCCGATCATCATGACGTCGATGGCCTTTATTATGGGGGTTGTGCCGCTCTATCTTGCCACCGGAGCAGGTTCTGCCAGCCAACGTGCAGTGGGTACCTCGGTTTTTTGGGGCATGCTGGTCGGAACTTTTTTAGCGATATTTTTTGTACCGGTATTTTATTTAGTGGTACGGAAAATCTTTTCTCGTCACGTTGATCAAATTGCTCAATAAAGCAATTGAACTGCGTAAGTGATTTTGCGAAACTTTCTTATGCGTTAAATCGGGTACTGACACCAATATAGTGTAAAAATTCTCTGCGGGTTGCCTCGTCATCCTTAAAGCGCCCGCCGTATTCTGCCGTTACCGTTGAACTTTCAATATCTCGAATACCGCGCGAATTGACGCATAAATGCTTGGCGTCAATGACACAAGCGACATCGAGTGTTGCCAATGCTTCTTGCATGGTTTTGACAATCTGCATGGTGAGTCGTTCTTGCACTTGTGGTCGCCGGGCATAATAATCAACAATGCGATTCATTTTTGACAGCCCGATAACGCGCCCGTTGGAAATATAGGCGACGTGTGCTTTGCCAACAATGGGTAAGAAGTGATGCTCACAGGTCGAGTACAGGGTAATGTCTTTCTCAACCAGCATTTGGTTGTACTGGTATTTATTTTCAAATGTTGACATTTTCGGTGCTTGGTCGGGACTCAGACCACCGAAAAGCTGATCGACATACATTTTTGCAACGCGTTTGGGGGTACCTTTTAGGCTGTCATCGCTTAAATCCATCCCTAATGTGTGCATAATTTCGGCAAAGTGATGTTGGATTTTTGCCATTTTTTCACTGTTGCCAATTTCAAAAGCATCTGCTCGTAACGGCGTGTGTGCGCTGCCGAAAATGTGATTATCACCCATATCATCAATGAGTTCATCGTGCTGTTTTATCTGTTTTGTCATTATTGAGATTACCTAAAGTATTTTGATCGACAGGTTGTCAGGGTCATAAAACTCGCTGATATCGGCAGTCAGTTGTTCTTCATCCAAACCGTATTGGGCAAGAATTTCATCGCGTTTTCCATGCGCGACAAATTCATCCGTAATGCCAAGGCATTTTATTTTTGCCGTCGTGTTAAAGGTATGAACAAGTTGGCCCACCTGCTCACCGACACCGCCTAAAAGGCAGCCTTCTTCAACGGTAACAAAGTAGTGGTGCGAGACGCAAAGTTGTTCTAACAATCCAACGTCCAAGGGTTTGACAAAACGCATATCAACTAGTGTGGCATTGGTTGCTTCGGCAACGGCCTGCAACCGAGACAGCAAAGTGCCAAAGGCGAGAATAGCCAGCTGTCGACCCTGACGAACCACTCTGGCTTTGCCGATTGGCATTGTCTTAGCGTTATTTTTAGGCGTTGTTCCCTTACTGCCTGTCCCTTTGGGATAGCGAACCATAGCGGGGCCCGCATGGGCATATCCCGTATTGAGCATTTCAATCATTTCAAATTCATCTGATGGTGTCATAATGACCATGTTTGGGATTAAACGGCAATAGGCCAAATCGAAAATGCCCGCATGCGTTGCCCCGTCTTCACCAACGATTCCGGCGCGATCAACGGCGAACAGTACATTGAGATTCTGTAAGGCGACATCGTGAATCAATTGGTCATAAGCACGCTGCAAAAAGGTTGAGTAGATGGCGACGACGGGTTTGGTCTCTTTACAGGCCATTCCCGCTGCCAGGGTTACGGCGTGCTGTTCGGCAATGGCTACATCAAAATAACGTTGTGGAAATTGTTCACTAAAGGCAACAAGTCCCGAGCCTTCACGCATTGCCGGCGTGATACCAATCAATTTGTTATCGCGTCTTGCCGTCTCAACCAACCATTGAGAAAAAACTTGTGTAAACGTCGGCTTCTCCTCTTTTTTGTTAGCCGGCAGTCCCTGGGCAATGTCGAAATGAGATACGCCGTGGTAATCAATGGGTGCGGCTTCTGCTTTTTCGTAGCCTTTGCCCTTAACTGTTTTAATATGCAGTAATTTGGGGCCTCTGCGACACTTTAGTTGTTGTAACTTTCTGACCAACTCAATGACATTGTGTCCGTCTTCGGGGCCAAAGTAGTCAAAGCCAAAGTCCTCAAATAAATTGGAAAAGCCGGCAAAATCTTTCATGCGATCTTCGGCAAATTTTGCCAATCCCTCGAATGGTGGCAGATGTTTTAGCACTTGCTTGCTTCTTTTGCGCATATCCTGATACAAGTCGCTGGTCAGTACCTTGGATAAATACGAAGAAAAACCGCCGACATTGGGTGAAATAGACATGTCGTTGTCGTTGAGAATGACCAGAATATCAGCCGATAGACTGGCGGCATGATGCAGGCCTTCGAAGGCCATGCCGGCTGTCATCGCACCGTCACCTATAACGGCGATATGCGAGCGGGTTTGACCATTGAGTTGATCGGCAATGGCCATGCCGAGGGCGGCTGAAATGGATGTTGACGAATGTCCGACACCAAAATCATCGTAAGGACTCTCGTCGCGTTTGGGAAAACCGGATAGCCCGTTGAGTTGCTTCATGGTGTGCATTTGTTGACGACGCTCGGTCAACATTTTGTGCGGATAAGCCTGATGTCCGACATCCCAGATCAAGTTGTCATCAGGGGTATTAAAAACGTAGTGAATGGCAACGGTTAATTCGACGACACCAAGGCCCGAGGCCAAATGTCCGCCTGTCCGAGCAACGTTTTCCAACAGGCAATCCCGCAACTCACTACACACTTGGGGTAATTGTTGTACATCAAGTCGGCGCAAGTCATTGGGGTGGTTAATCGTGTCGAGTAGCGGATAGGTTTTTAAACGATTAGACATCAACATTTTTTTCATTTGCGAATTCAAAGTCGTCATTCTACGCTCATTTGGTTATTTTTTCCAGTGAATGTCTTTGCCTTGTTCATTCATGTTAAAATGGCGACCTTTGTAACTTACGACAGGCGTTTATTTTGCCCAGCTAATGTGAAAAATTTAGATGTCATTATTCCGGATTGGTCGGTACCGAAACGGGTCAAAGCACTGACGACGACCGTTTCTGGCGGTGTCAGCAAGGGTCACTATGCCAGCTTCAATTTAGGCAATCGTGTCGGTGATGATTTGCAGTGCGTAGCAGAAAATCGTCGTCGATTGCAGGCGCACGTCGGGCCGTCTGTCAGACTTGCCTGGCTTAAACAGACACACGGCAATACCATCGTTGACCTCAATCATTATCATGGTGTGGTCGAAGCCGATGCGGCTGTGACGACACAGAAAAATAAGGCTTGTCTAGTAATGACGGCGGACTGCTTGCCCGTTCTGCTGTGTAATAGACAGGGAACAAAAATCGCCGCACTACACTGCGGTTGGAAAGGACTGTATCACAATCTGATTGCTAAAACCATTCGCAATTATTTTTCTACGGGAATTGTTGTCGGCGACAGTCTAATGGCGTGGTTAGGCCCCGCTATCGGTCAACAAAGCTACGAAGTGGATGAAGCGCTCTACCAACGGTTTATCTCCCGTGATGACAACTATCGGCAAGCCTTCATCAGTCATCGTCCCAATCACTACTTGTTCGATTTATGTTTTATTGCAAAACGGCAATTAGCCGATTGCGGTATCGATAAGCAGTGTGTTTATGGCGGCGGCTTTGATACGCAGAGTGATCAGCGTTTTTTCTCATACCGCCGATGGACAACAACAGGGCGCATGGCGACGTTGATATACATGCACTGATATAGGTAGTCATTCCGCATATAGGAATCTCTGCAAAATGCACATTTCGGCAAATAACCCAGCAAGTGCTTCGCAAAAGCTGGACAGGCTACGTCATGTGTTTATCCGACCACTCAAGAGTTGTGGGGCTCCTCGCAATTTTCGCCTATCTAACTGATATGTCAAAAATTGACTGTGGTACTGTTTCTTGTTCTTTACTCAAACTACACATTTTGCAGAGGTTCCTATATTTTGTTGTTATTAGAAATGATTATTGGTACTAGTTGCTTGGTTATTTGTTGCTTCTACGGTTATAATAACCGTTCTGTTATACACCTACAGTGAAATAGTTTAGCTTTTGATACAAGGCGCGTTGGTGAAGACAGTATTGCAATACGGCGAGACGACGCAACGCTGTAGCAAAAATTAAACTATTTTGCTGTAACTATTAAGTATCGTAATAAAGAGAGAAAAAATGAGTAAGACCATAGGATTATTTTACGGTAGTACAACGGGGATGACCGAAACCATCGCCCAAAACATAGAACAAAGCGCTCAAGCTGTTGGCATCGATATCGATTTACACGATGTTGGCTACGTTGACGAAATCGATACGTTATTGACGTATGAAAGTCTGATTTTAGGTTCGCCCACTTGGTTCTATGGTGAACACCAAGATGACTGGGAGGCGTTATTAGACAAAATTCCTCCCGATGCCGATCTGTCTCATATGACAGTGGCGTTGTATGGATTGGGTGACCAAGAGGGTTACCCAGAATATTACCTCGACGCCATGGGCATGATTGCCGATGAGTTTGAGTCCAGAGGCGCCACTATCGTTGGTCAGTGGCCCAGTGACGGTTATGAGTTTGAAGCGTCAAAAGCATTGCGTGGTGACGTTTTCGTTGGTCTTGCACTGGATGAAGATTGCCAAGAAGAATTAACCGAAGAACGGTTGGTTGCTTGGTTATCAGTGGTTTTACCGGCCTTATCGGCCTAAAAAAGATTTTTTTGCCATGAAATGGAAAAGACCGCCAGATGACGGTCTTTTCCACTTTTTTGTGCTCTACGACAAATCAATTATTTTTCTTTTTCAGTGCATTATTAACATCAAAATTGCGTATCTCATAGGTTGCACCGGCGCGGCCAACGAGTAACGGATCAATTGGCCCTATCTGTTTGATATTTTTGTTCTCATAAGGTAGTTTGTGCAGTATGTAGCGCAACGCATTGAGTCTAGCCCGTTTTTTACAGTCACTTTTTACCGATATCCACGGACACTCAGCTGTATCGGTGTGGAAAAACATGGCTTCCTTAGCCATAGTGTAGTCGTCCCACTTATCCAGAGAAGCCTTGTCAACGGGGCTTAACTTCCATTGTTTTAGCGGGTGGGCCTCGCGTGCTTTAAAGCGTCTTCTTTGTTCCTCTCGAGTGACGGAGAACCACAACTTGATAATAAAGATGCCGCTGCGAATCAGATTTTTTTCGAATCCGGGAACTTGACGCATAAACTCGTGATACTGCTCATCTGTACAGAATCCCATCACTCGTTCAACACCGGCACGGTTGTACCATGAGCGGTCAAAAAGAACAATTTCTCCTTTAGTCGGCAGGTGTTTAACGTAGCGTTGGAAATACCACTGCCCCTGTTCTTCTATTGTCGGTTTGTCAAGGGCAACGACGCGTGCGCCACGAGGATTGACGTGTTCCATAAAGCGTTTAATCGTTCCGCCCTTACCGGCTGCATCGCGGCCTTCGAAGAGGATAACCAAACGCTGTCCGGTTTCTTTTACCCAATGCTGTAACTTCAACAGCTCAACTTGCAATTTATATTTTTGTTTTTCGTAGTTCTTTCTGGACATGCGATTCTTGTAAGGGTAGGCACCCTCGCGCCAATTGTCAACAAGCTCGTCGTCCGATTTTACTCCGGTTGTGGCAACATTGGCGAGTGAATGTTTGACAAAAATAGCGTGCAAAGATTCCAGATCATCGGGTGAGGCGCCTTTGATTGTGGCATCCAAGTGCTCGGCGATGTTCTGAATTTTTCCTTCCGCCAGATCGCGCTCGATAATGTCAACCAGTTCAACCGACTCGCGGCTGACGCTGTGCTTGAAACCCTTCTCAACCTCGTGCTCTTCTATGGACTTTTTACTCCTGGAAGAGGCTTTTTTGATGGCTTCGACATCGTCCAGATTTTCTTTGCTCTCTTTGCCATTATTGACAGGTTCATTTTTGGATTTTTTGGACATGGTCTATTTTCCTCATAAGTGTTAATTATGCCGGTCATTCTAGCGAGTTGCCACCAGACAATCAATAACTATAGCAGTAGGATTATGAAAAAGTGATACTAATACAAAATAACCTGTCTTTGTCAAACGCGCTTGCCGTCACTATCATGTTGTCTGTGTTCGTTTTTCTTGATAGCGTGTTCTTCGGCATTGGTTTTGCAAAACTTTCTCTCGATCACCTTTTCTTTGGCTGCAGGACAGTTGGATGGTTTGGCGCGTGTCCTCGGTTATTTGACAATATCGAGTAATTCAACTTCAAAGATGAGTACGCGTTCGGGACCAATGGCCGGTGGTGCCATTTTCCCATAAGCGAGATTGGCGGGAATTACCAGTTCATACTTTGAGCCGACGGGCATTAACTGCAGTCCTTCGGTCCAACCTGCAATGACGGCATCGAGCGGAAATTCTGCCGGTTTTCCACGTTGATAAGAACTGTCAAACACATCGCCGTTGGGTAGTGTTCCCTTATAGTGAACTTTGACGGTATTGGTTGCTTTGGGTTTTTTCCCCTGACCCGCCTCAATCACTCGGTACTGAAGTCCTGAGTCGGTGACTTTTACACCGTCTTTAGTTTTGTTATTGTCAAGGAATTGTTTGCCTTCCTCAGTATTAGCTTTGGAAAGTGCTGCCAGTTTTTTGGCTGCATATTGTTCGCTTTTTTCCCTGAATAGTTTCATGACTTCTGCCATTTTCTCAGGCGTCAATTGTAGTTTTTTATTGTCGAGAACGTCCGACATGGCATCAAAAACGGCCTGTTTATCCAGTTTAATCGGGCCATTGGCAGCGTCAGCCAATGAGGCACCGATTTGTGCGCCAATAGCATAAGAAATTCTTTGAGCATCGGTTTTTAGTTCAGTAGCTGCTACGGTGTTGATTGCGACTGTAAAGGCACAAGCCAGTAATATTTTTTTCATTAATTTAAATTCTCCCATTGGGTTTTAATGTTATAAAAAGTAATTAAATAAAATGATTAAATTCAACCTTCTAATACATTGATAAAGTCTGATCAAGAGGTTGAATCATCTAACTACCCAACGATACTATAATGGAAGTTGATATTTTTCTCAGCAAAAAGCGCTAATTTAAACAATTTTTCATGTTATAGCAAGAAAGGAACGAACGCTTTTGTATTCCTGGAGGGCTTTGATAAACTGCCTAGTATCACAAAGAGATTTCTGCTGATGAATTTAGGTTTTCTGCTATTGATTATTACGGCTATTGGGTGCTTAGTCATATTTCAATATGTTCTATTTTCTGAAAAATATACACTTTCAAACCCATTATATTTAATTTTTGTTGTAATGACGGCCTTGAATGTGATTTTTCCACATTTACTGTCAGCAATAGTTATGAGAAAATACGTCCTCACTCAAATTGGGCTTTGTCATGATTTTTACAAAAACAAAAACAGATGCTGGTCGGCTACGCCGAAAACTCGATTCCACGTATTTGTGAAACTTACCGTCTAACATAACGTGATAAAAATTCTAAAAACCCCCTGTGAAGTGCGTGAATTTCACCGCACAATCAAACCCAAGACGCTAGGCCTAGTGCCGACAATGGGGAATTTGCACGACGGACATATGTCACTGATGGAAATTGCTCAGGCACGTGCTGATACGACCATAGTCAGTATTTTCGTCAATCCGACACAATTTGGCGAACACGAAGATTTGCACGCCTATCCCCGCACTTTTGAAGCAGATCTGGAAAAACTGCAGCACATCGGTATCGATGCAGTTTTTTATCCCGATGAAAAGGACATCTACCCGCACGGTAAAAATAGTACGCTGTCGATTGAAATGCCAGTCGAAATGACGAATATTCTATGCGGTGTTGACCGTCCAACTCACTTTCAGGGTGTGGCCACCGTGGTTGCCAAGCTGTTTCAAATTGTTCGTCCCGATATCGCCGTCTTTGGTGAAAAAGATTTTCAGCAGCTGTTGATCATTCGTCGGCTTAACGAAGAATTATTTATGGATGTCGGTATTATTTCGGGCCGTATTGTCCGCGAAGCAAGCGGTTTGGCCATGTCTTCCCGCAATCAGTACTTAAGCAGTGACGAACGCATGCGCGCCGTATGGTTGTCAAAAACGCTAAACGCCTGTAAAAAGCGATTACTGGCAGGTGAGCGTATTGACGACGTTCTTAGGGTGGGCAGGCAAACCCTGACCGAGCGGGGTATTGATATCGACTATTTGGATTTTCGCGACTGCCAAACACTTGGCGAAAATCCAAGCATCGAGCGCGGTGTACTGTTGGTCGCAGGACGTTTAGGTCGCACGCGTCTAATTGATAATTTACCTATCGTTGAAAGGTGATTATATCAATCAGCCATTGAGGATATTGAGCACAATCGATTTAGTCTGGGCGAATCGCTCGCTGTGGCTGGGTGAGTTGATATCTATATAATCAATGTTGTTCTGGACAAGTAGCTGTCTGAGAAGTTGCTGAAAATCTTTGCGTTGTTTTTCACTCCCCAGATTGCGCAAACCGTCGTCGACCCATTTGATATCATTGCCCAACAAAATAGTGACATCAAATCGGTATTGTTTGATCATGGCGTTTAAGAACGGATGTTCCTTGCCTTCGTACTGCAAGCAAAACGCTTGTATTGTAATAAAATCGGTATCGATAAAGGCGACGCGATTGGCGTGTCGAACGGCAAAATCAATATAGCGCAAATGTCCGTTGGCGATGCGAGGATAATCTGCGTATTGTAGCGCCTGTTCATCGCCGCCCAAGTGATCAAAAACGTATTCTCTGCCGTATTCCCAGGCCGATGTGGTATTAAAGACATTCGACAATTTGCTGATTAAGGCACTTTTACCACTGCCTCTGCCGCCCAGAATGGCAATGGTTTTGGCAAAGAAAGGACGAACTTCTTTGGGGATAAATGTCCAGTATTCGAATGGGTTGTTGCGGATTTTAGTCGCAGAAACATTAAAAAATTGACGCTCGGGATCGACTAATACGGTTTTTAAACCGAGGTATCTATCATAAGATTGCGCGTCTTGCACTTCGCTACTAAAGACAACAGACGGTGTGAAACCACGTTGCTTGTATAATTGTTTAACCCTGTCGGCCCATGCTGCCCAGCCGTTTGGGTAATTTGGCAGTCCGTCTTCAACGAGATGATGAATGCGAATATCGGGCCGTTGATACTTAACAATCAGTTGTAACCAACGCAGCCTGTCCTGTATCGTTGGCATGGTTTTCATATGGCCATCGTTGAACAAGCGCAGGTCACGTTCAGCATCCGTGCAGACGACGACGTGCAATTCATCAACTTGTGAAAAGGCTTCGTAGATCATATTGATATGGCCGGTATGGACGGGATAAAACTTGCCGAAAATAATACCTACCGTGCGTGGCCTGTAATGTTTAATATCTAGTGCTTTATGAATAGCGGCGAGTTTCTTCACCCCCGGATTTCTAATTTTCCCGCCGACCAATTGATTGAAATAGGCCCTGGTAATACCTGCTTTTTCGCACAGTGCATTGACCTTGATACCCAATTCGCGGCGTTTATCCTGCAAATATTGAAAATCTGACATAGTAAATTCGGTTGTCTCTCATTTAAGTTGATTGATTCGACACGTCAAAAGTGAACTCAAACAAAACGAATACCTGTCATTTCACCTCGCCGTATCTATTTGACAGCTTATGCTGATCTTCACGGGCATTTTATGTCGACCTGATTTAAACCTGACTGGATACGATAAATTCTTGGGCTATTTTAACACGGTAATCAGGCATGTTAATCGGGTTATAATATTTCACATTGTAATTGCACCAGAGCAACCGCAAATTTTTTGCTATTGAAAAATAATTTTTTCTCTGATTTTGTCATCCCAAGTGGCTCGTTCGAAGATAGATTTAACGCTATTTTGAGGTCTCTATTCTTTGTTACCTTGTACATAACGTGTAACATTCTCCTAATTATAGGAAGCTCCGCAAAATGTACAGTTTGAGTAAAAAGCAAGGAATAGTACTACAGTCAATTTCTGACATATCAATCAGATAGGCGAAAATTTCGAAGAGCGCATGACGCGGCTATTTGCCAAACTGTACATTTTGCGGAGTTTCCTTAAGATGTGCGAGCCGCTTTTATTGCCCAATAGGTGCTGATGACGCCAATGCGGCAGTATTCCTGAATTTCCATTAAATCGGTGAAGTTGTCGGCATCGCTGTTTTCGGGCATATGTTTGGGTAAGGGCATGGCTGAAATTTGCTTGATATCTTGGAAAAACTCACGTACTTCAATGTCCTTAATACTACCAATCAAAGTGGTTTCCTTTATTCCCAGCCAATAGCCGCTAACCCATTCTCTGGTGGCTAACGTTTGCTCAGTAATAGAATCCGATGAACTATCCGGCAGTCGAAAGGAGAAGTCATCTGAGTCGAGTTGCTGTTGTATTTTACTTTGTACTGCTTCCAGCAAACGGATTGCTTCTTTTTGATCTGGTGATATTGAGTCGGTATTCGGTAATAAAATCAATGCCCAATTTCGGCTGCGGGTTGAATCAAAGCAATGTGCAGTCAGTAATCCGTGGACAAACTCAGGAGAAAAAGAACTGCCTGTTTGCTCGATAAGGGGGGTCAAATCGTCAGTATTCATTCGTTATCGGGTGCTGGTCAATAGAGTAAGAACAACGTCTCATTATACTGATTTTCTCAAGCATCTCGACAAAGAACGTCTCTGAATTTATAATTAGACCACTATTTATCACAATCAAGGATCATTCTATGACAACTGAAGCAATTGATCTGGCTGCTGTCAAGTCTTTGTTGGAGCGGTTACGAACGTTTCAGGAAGAGACTGAGACGCTTTCTTCGCAAGTTACCAAATTACAAGATGAGCGCGATAAGTTGACCGGCGTTCTCAAAGCGATAGAGTCACATTTCAAAAAAGAAATTCAAACATTGGAAGCCAAGCACGAGAAAGCCCTGCTGTCTCTGCAACAGTCACACCAAGAGGAACTCCAGTTAACCATGCAAACATTGACGGAGAAAAGCGAAATCATCAAAACCGAATTGACACAGCGCAATAACGATTTGCGTGCCCAGCTGGCTAAACTTCAACACAGCTATCAGGCCGTTATCAATCGTATCCGAGGAATTGAGGCATGAATATGAAAACCAATGTTACCGTAAGGATTATGGATACGGATTACCCGCTGGTTTGTGACATTAGCGAGAAGGCGTTGCTGGTCAAAAGTGCTGAAATTTTAAGTAAACACTTAAAGGCTTTTCGTCGCAACAATCCCAGCATCGAGCCGGAGCAACTCCTTGTCATGGGGGCTCTGCGCACGACCTGTGAACTGGTTGCCGAAGTAGATACTTTGTCTGATCAGGCAAAGGTCGCCAACGGAGAAATTCACAAAGCACTCGCAGCACTTGGTAAAAAGTAGAGTCATCGTAGATTGCTGACGCTAACGATCACTTACCGCCATTTACTACTATTTTTGAATATGACTTTTCAGTATCGGAGAACCAATGACTGACTCACGACAAGTAACCGCTATAGAAATGGCTAACGCCATTCGTTTTCTCAGTATCGATGCGGTCAATAAAGCCAACTCGGGACATCCGGGTGCGCCCATGGGCATGGCAGATATGGCCGTTGCTCTATGGAAAGATCACCTAGCCTACAATCCCGCCAATCCTGATTGGCTTAACCGCGACCGCTTTATTCTATCAAACGGTCATGCTTCGATGATGCAGTATGCGGTGCTGCACTTGACGGGTTACGATATCAGTATTGATGACATTAAAAACTTTCGTCAATTGCACTCCAAAACGCCCGGGCACCCCGAAAATTTCGAAACGCCCGGCATTGAAACAACGACCGGGCCCCTTGGGCAGGGAATTGCCACAGCTGTAGGTATGGCACTGGCCGAAAAAATGTTGGCAGCGCAGTTTAACCGCGAAGGTTTGAATATTGTTAATCACTATACCTACGTTTTTTTGGGTGACGGCTGTTTGATGGAAGGGATTTCACACGAAGCTTGCTCGCTGGCTGGAACTTATCGGCTCAATAAACTTATTGTCTTGTACGATGATAACGGCATTTCCATTGACGGTCCTGTCCAAGACTGGTTTTCTGACGATACACCGAAACGCTTTGAAGCCTATAATTGGCACGTTATTCGCGATGTTGACGGCCACGATGCCAAGGCGGTTTCAGCCGCGATAGCGGCAGCCAAACAAGCCGATAAGCCTAGCCTGATTTGCTGTAAAACTCACATTGGTTATGGTTCACCCAAAGTTGATTCGGCTGCTGCGCACGGCTCACCGCTCGGTGTGGAAAATCGCGCTGTAACGGCAGAAAAATTGGCTTGGCCATATCAACCGTTTGACATCCCTCAGTCAATTTACGATGCTTGGGATGCCGGTGAAAGCGGCTCCCTGAAGGAGGAAGAGTGGAATGTTTTGTTTAGTCGATACGAACAGCGCTATCCACAGCTTGCTGCTGAATTTTTACGTCGCATGAATGGCTATTTGCCGGAAACATTTGGCGAAAAGATGACTGGCTTTATTAAAGCATTGCAAGATACGGCAGGCAATATTGCCACGCGTAAAGCCAGTGAAATGGTTCTGGACTTTTTGAGCGATATGTTGCCTGAAATGGCGGGTGGTTCTGCCGACCTAACCGGTTCCAACAATACCAAACACAAAAACAGCAAGGTATTTTCACCTGACAATCCGGCAGGTAACTATTTTTCCTACGGTGTCCGTGAATTCGGCATGGCAGCGATAATGAACGGCATGGCTAACCACGGCGGTTTGACTCCCTACGGTGGAACGTTTTTGGTTTTTTCGGATTATGCAAGAAATGCCATGCGCTTATCAGCACTGATGAAGGAACGCGTCGTCTACGTGATGACACACGATTCAATCGGTTTAGGTGAAGATGGCCCGACACACCAACCGGTTGAACACCTTGCTTCGCTGCGCATTATGCCGAATATGTACACTTGGCGTCCATGCGATGCTGTTGAGACAGCAGTAGCTTGGCAACATGCCATTGAAAATTTAACCGGGCCGACGACGTTGGCACTGTCGCGTCAAAATTTGTCCAAACCTATTCGAAATACCGGGCAGCTGGCCAATATACATAAAGGTGGATACGTCTTACAATCGGGCGATGACGTCACTATTGTTGCTACTGGTTCCGAAGTTGAGCTTGCCCTTGCTGTCGCGGCAAGACTTCTCGATGATAATATTTCGGCACAAGTCGTATCGATGCCGTGCTACGAATTATACTGCCGTCAAGGTGAAGACTACCGACAAGCGACCATACCAAGTGATAAACCGCGTTTTGTTATCGAGGCTGGTATCAGCTTGGTTTGGCAGGGTTTGGTTGCCGATAACGGCTGTGTTTTCGGATTGGATAGCTTTGGTGCATCGGCACCGGCTGGTGAGCTGTTCAAACAATATGGGTTTAATAGCGACGATATCGCCAAACAAATCAAAACATACCTGGGGTGAGGCTGGCCAGTTTTTGGTCTGCTATTCATCAGAGCATGATTGATAAATTTTCTTCTTCTAAATTGAGTAACGAGGTAAAACAAGTGAGTGTAAAAATTGCAATTAACGGTTATGGGCGCATCGGTTCGTGTGTTGTCAGAGCTATTTACGATTATGGCCTGAGCGACAAGGTCAAAGTGGTCGCCATTAATAGTCGCAGTCCTATCGAAACGATTGCCCACCTAACGCGCTACGACAGTGTTCACGGTCGATTTAATGCCAATGTAGAAGTTGTTGGTGATAATAAATTGATAATTAACGGCGATATTGTTAGCTACACACGCCACAGCGATCCGGCACAAGCCGATTGGTCCGAGGCCGATGTGGTAATGGAGTGTACCGGGGTTTTCCGCTCTCGCGAAAAAGCTCAGGCCTATTTTGACGGCGGTGCCAAAAAAGTATTGGTTTCGGCTCCGGGTGATGATGCCGAAGTGACGGTTGTCTACGGTGTCAACGAGGACGTTTTGCGTCCTGAACACACTTTTGTATCAAATGCTTCTTGTACGACGAACTGTTTGGCACCTGTTGCCAAAGTACTGGAGGATAGCGTCGGTATTGAAAAGGGGTTGATGACGACAATTCACGCTTACACCGGTGACCAACGCCTTTTGGATAAGTCACACAAGGATTTGCGCCGCGCTCGTGCAGCGGCCGTTTCGATGATTCCAACCAAAACCGGAGCGGCCAAAGCAGTCGGTATTGTTCTGCCTAGTCTTGCCGGAAAAATTGATGGGTTTGCCGTTCGCGTGCCAACGGCCAATGTGTCCGTTGTTGACTTGAACTTCAACAGCAAGCGGGATACCAGTGTTGAAGAAGTTAACGCCTTGCTCAAGGCGGCCTCAGAGGCGGATAATTCGTTAGGAAAAGTCATTGGTTATAATACCGAGCCATTGGTTTCCATCGATTTTCTGCAACGCCCAGAGTCAACCATATTTGATGCAACACAAACTCGCGTCACCGGCGGAAACTTTGTCAAAATCATGACGTGGTACGATAACGAATGGGGATTCTCGTGCCGTATGATTGACACCGCTATTGCCATGACACAATAGGGTGTAGAGAAAAAATATCGTCGCCCATTTTTACAGCGGGGCGGACAACAAAAAGCGGTAGACGCATCCAATGCATCTACCGCTTTTTTGACGGTTCTAAAATAAGTTATTTTTCCAACAAATGCTCGTAGCGCCTGTCGGTCAGTGTCTTCATAAAGGCAACCAAAGCATCAATTTTTCTATCGGTTAATGCTTTTGATTTAAGCTCTTCCAAGGCAATGTTATCACTGACCTCAGGGTCACCCCAAGGTTTGCCCGTCTCCGGGTTGATCTGTCGTTTGGGGTTGTTGTACTTGTCATAAAATTCAACAACGGTGCGTAAGTCTTTGAAAACACCGTTGTGCATGTAGGGTCCGGTAACGGCAATATTTCTCAGTGTGGATACTTTAAACTTACCCTTGTTATCGTCGGTTTGAGCCTTGGGGTTCTGGTAAAGGCCCAAATCTTTTGCCGTCACCCCGTTTTTTGCCCGCAGGGCAACATTTTCGGGAACCCCGATATTGCGATATTCAAAGTTAGTAAACGTCTCCCGAGGGTCGTCTTCACGGCGCAGCTTGTGACAAGTCGAACAGTTGGTATTATTGTTTGAGAAGAAGAGTGAACGTCCCAAGTCTTCCAATACGGTCAACTCGTACTCGCCGCGTAGGAAGCGGTCGTACTTTGAGTCAAACGGTGCAAAAAAATCAGTTTCTTCAAATGATTCAATCGCTTCTGTCATTGCGGTGTAGGCCTTGTCGACATCATCAAAGATACTGTCGCCGTATATTGTCTTAAACTGTGTAACATATCCCGGGTTTTCTTTTAGGCGTGCAACAACGCTTGCCTTGTCCGGCATACCCATTTCAATGGGGTTGAGCGGCGGCCCACCGGCTTGTCCGGCCAGCGTTGGTTCGCGGCCATCCAAAAACTGACCGCCGATAAAGGCCGACTCTTTTTTGTTTTTTCCCTTATTTGCTTGGAAGTGCGGTGAAAACATAGCGTAGCTGGCTGTTGGTGCGTTTCTGTCACCAATCGAATGACCGTCATCTCCTAACGATGCCATACTGTCAACACCATTGCCGCGAAGATCGACAAAACCTGAATTGGGGTCGTGGCAGGTAGAGCAACTCATCGTTCGATTTTTGGACAAGTTGACATCAAAAAACAGTGCCAATCCCAACGATTCTTTTTTACTCTGAACGCGACCGATTTGTTTATCGGCAACGGACTGATCCGCAAGAGAGAAGGCGGCAAAAGAACTAATAAGAAGTGTCACGAACAGTTTTCGCAAGTAACTCGGAGGATTTTTTCTTTTTGCCATTTTTATAAACCTCTATCAATGGAGTGAACAATAATGCCGATAAACGGCGGTAGTGCCGGTTTCCCTCTTCACCCAGACCGTAGGGTGAACGAGTCGCTTCGGCGGAGGCCTTCAACGTGTCAAATATTGTATCCCAGATCGCCAAATATCCGCCATAATTAAACCGAGTAAAGTGGTAGGAATGGTGCAGTTGATGCTGTCTTGGTGAGATAAATAGTTTTTCCATTATCGCAGGGTAAGACAATTCGATATGAGAGTGACGTAAATTGCCCCCAATAAAATTAAAGGTAAAGAGTAGGGCGTTAGCACCCAGAATGTCATACAGCTGAACTTTGGCGCCAAACAGGTAGATAAATACTCCTGTCACACCGCCTACGACAACAGCATATCGCAGTCCAAACAGGAAATTTTCAACCGGATGAACCCGGTAAAATGTCGCCGGGTTCAGCGCCTCGGCACTGTGGTGAACTTTATGAAAAGTCCATAATAATGGGATGCTGTGCATGGCGCGATGCAGCCAATAGCGACTGAAATCGCTGACGATAAACAGGGTTAGTGTGTAAAGCACCATAACCGTTTCGCTGCTGACCGAAGGCAAGTACACAATACCAAAAGTGTCAAGACAAGCCTGATTAACCCATAGTACGATACTTTTCGCCGATATAATCAAAGGAACAACAAGATAAGTTTTTATCAAACCGGCGACAATAAAATAATGATAGTCCAGTACTGCGCTGGGGTGCAGCCAATAAGCCCTAGCGGTCGAGAGTGTGACTTTTTTGTTTTGCAGCCATAAATAAAACAGAGCAATGATACCGGCGCTGACCAAATAGAGAATAAAAAATCGCTTGGTCGGCGTGGTAAAGTAGCTGAGTAATTCAATCATGATTATCAGTATCGTCGTCGTTGACTGGTATCAATTAGTCAATGAATCGGACCCCGGTTAGTCTCCGTCGGCTTCCAGGATTTTGGCTTGTACGGGAAGTGCCCTAACCAAGGACTGATAATAGGCATCATTGAGTTTATCCAGCGTTTTAAACAACGTTTTAAAACGCGTGTCGGTAAAGTCGGTAACATTGTCGTTTTTTAACTGATTCAGTTGCGATTTGGCATCGGCGATAATGCCTCGGATGGCTGTAACCTGTTGTTTTGCCCCTTGTTTTTGTGCTACACTGCCGAGATTTTCAAACGGGCGCTCGCCCATAACATCTTCGTGTGCCGAGATGATGGCCAAGGCAGCTGTCAGGCTGTTGTGACTGCGGGGATATTCTTGGCGCCGCCCGTCTGGAGCATTCTTGTACTTTTTACTCAATCCGGCTGGTTCGCCAATTCGCCATTCTTTTAATTTGTAGGCACTATCAATCAGTGCATTCAAGATGTATGACATTGATTTGTCTTGGTCTTCTTTTAGCAGATTTAATTTGCCGGTGTAGGCACGTTTGATATCTTGTAGGTGATTTTCCAGTGTGGTTAAAATGTAGCCGGCGTAATCTTTTTCTGCTTCGCTCAATGCGTTGTCCGTGTAAAGAATAATAGCCAGTGCATTGATGCTTTTGAAAGAATTTTTAAACAGTGCTATCTTCGGTTTGTCACCACTGTTCAGGGCGCGTTTAATTTGTTGGCCAAGATCTTCATTGCCTTGATGATAGGTGTCCATCAACTGCGGTGTATCAATCATATCACTATCGACCTCGCCGATAATATAAGTTGTCTGCACCATTTTCCATGCACCAACCAAATCGCTAAATGCCTTGTCGATAGCTTTACTGCGTTCTGTTTTTGCTTCGCTGATTTTTTCCTGCAAGGTCGTTACAGCTTTCTCTGTCAGTTCAATATCCGGTAGTATAACGTGGTTTAATAGTGACTCGGATAGACTGGTATCTTCAGTTGCCTGGATGGTGGTCAGAACTGACGATAATGCCAGTGTCAAAAGTGTTTTTCTTAAGTGTAATTTCATGCTGTGTTCCTACAGTTGGTTGAGAAAAGCCAGTATGGCCTGCCGTTGTTTTTGGGGTAGCGCCATAAACTTCCTTCTGCTGTTTTCCGCTTCACCGCCATGCCATAAAATGGCTTCTTCCAAGGTCTCGGCCCGAGCATCGTGCAAGTAATGAGGTTTTTTTGACTTCAGTGTTTTTTCGTAAGTCGATAACCCCCAAAGTGGTGCCGTGCGAAATTCTTGGCCATCGGCGGAAGCTTCGCGGCGCCCGTCAGCTAATCCTTTCCCCATATCGTGCAGTAACAAATCGGTATATGGGGAAAAAGTAATGCCGTCATAGGTTGTCATATTGGCTCGGTGACAGTTTTGGCAGCCGACTTGTTTAAACAATTGCTTACCTTTTTCGCCCGATGCATCAAGTTGTTTAATCGGGATGCGCGTATTGCTGACAAAATAGGTGATTGCCGCCAACCGCGCACCGGTCAAATCCAATGTGCTACCGTAAGGATCGGGACGGCCTCGCGGCGCTTTATTGCACGAGATTTGTTCGGGTTCGCACAATTCTTTGGGGAAAAGCGGATTAGTCAGTCCCATATCGTTAGCTGCGGCAATTGCCGTTTGTTCCACTACTGAACCAACGCTGGCTTTTGCCGTAAACCGTCCCAGCTGTTTTTTGTTTGTATCCAGCCAATTGGGTCTTCCGGAAATGCCGTCATGGTTTTTGTCTTCGGGGTCTGAGTACGTTAGAATTTCTTCGTCACTGACTTTTGTCAGCAATCCCAAACCGATTAAAGCGGGGGCACGGCGTTGGACAATAATGATGTCATCAGGCAATGGCCCGTAATTAAGTGCCTTGAGCCCATACGTTGGCTTTTTTAGTGTCACTACCGTGCCATCGGGGTAGGTGACGGGAACCGGTGTTTCAATCAACGTTGGTATTGCTTCAAATGGAGTATTTATAGTGCCGTTTACGGCAATTTGTTCGCCGTAGTGGGGTATCGGCTCGTGGTTGGCACGACTCAACTTGGTCACCATGGCGCGCGAAATCTGTTGGTGGCGATTGTACTTTTCGCCGACACCGTTGCCATTGTGACAGCTTCTGCACGTATTGGCGTTGAATAAGGGCCCTAACCCGTCCCTGGCCGTTGTGGCAGATGGTGCAATAACCCAGGGGACAGCGAAAAAAGAGCGTCCGATAATGAACAAGTCCTGTTCTTCATTGGTCATCTTGCCAATTGGGCGGTCAAGGCGAAAATCCTTTTTATTGATCAGGTTGTTATTTTCTATCGCCGATGCAAAAGTTGCAATCAGTAATAACAGTCCGACAAAGTGTTTCATTGTACATGTGCCCCAAAAAATAAAGACAAGGCCACGAGCCTTGTCTTTATCATTTATCATATACTACAGTTTAGTAACTATAATCATTGAATTATAACTTTGTTTCTTCCGCGTCAGTAACGTCTTCTTCGGTGAGTGAAACGCCGTTGGCTTTTGCAATTTTGATCATTTCATCACCCAGTTTACGCATATTGTTCTTCATGCTGACAATATTTTTCTCGTAACCGCTGCCGGGCTGAATTTGATAATCAAAGTGAGCTTTAGTCTTGGCAATTTCGTCAACTTTTGCTACTTGGGCATCGATCTTTTCTATCAGTGCTTTGATTTCTTTTTGTACTTCCGGGCTGGCTTTATCGAGCAGACTTGGACCCACTTTTTTGCCTTTGTAAGTACCTAGCAAAGCATTTTTAAAGCCCTCGTAGTTTTTGACTAAGTCACGGTGTGTATTGTCAGAAAAGCACGAGTGCTCATCTTCTTCACTCGGTGTCAAGACAGCAACGGCAACACGCTCATTAGCAAGCTCTGATTTGATAAACATACCCATGCCACCGGTGATTTGCTTAATGGCTGTTTTTTCATCAATATTTTTGTCACCATCCTGGCCTAGCAGGGCTGAGCGGTACAAGCCCTTGTTTCCGTCAACTTTGGGGTCCCAGGCAGAAGCAACCAATGCCAAATCATCGACAATTTTATCGGCGGCTGCATTGAGATAGGTTTTGCGACGTTCGGCGTTTTTATCTGTTGTGAAATCGGTCAGTGGTCTTTGACCGGCAACCATGGCACCTTTTGTTACGTTGTCCTTAACAAAGTTGCTGTAGTCTTGGTCTTGGCCCCACAGTAAGAACTCGATAGCGTGGTAGCCGGTTGAGACATTTTCCTCTCCACCGTCTTCGTTTAGTTCGGTCAGTGCTTTTGGCGTAATAACGGTTACGTCAACGGCAACGGCATCTTCACCACCGGGTGTAAATTTACCTTTTGTATCGATGATGTTGCCACTGGTGCGTTTGCCTTCGGCATCGATGGTGTAATCGATCATAAATTCGTCAAGCGGCCAGGCGTTGAGTTGTCCTTCCAAATTGCCATAAGCTTCGGCAACCCAGCCTTCTTCGGCATCAATCGGACCTTCGGAGAGACGATAGATCTCGGTTGTACCGTAGCTTTCGCGGGAGACTAACCAAGCGTCTTTAGCTGCTTGCAGTGTTTGTTTAGTCGGGTTTTTGGTGAATGCATGGATGGCCGCCTGTAACTGCTTGGCATCAGTTAGTGCATCGTTATAGTTCATTTCAGCAATTTTTGCATACGTTTCCAAAGCAGGATTGGTATCGTGACCGGCATGAGCAAAGGCAGCGCCTGCTAAGGTCGTGCTAATGAGTAAGGCTAGTAATGTTTTCTTCATAAGGTTCTCCAGTGAGGTTAATGTAATAGAACAAACATATCATCTAATGATGTTATCAATAATTATTAGTAGTTGCAACTTAATTTGCAGGATGAATTCCCCTGCTTATTTGGAAAATAAAGTCCTCTTGTTTGTTTTTTGTGGCGCCGTTTCCCTGCCCGCAATAACTGATTCACTGTTGTTGCGGCTCCTTTTTGTCGTTGTGTGTGGATAAGTCTTTATCCTTTTGTCCCTCTTTATTTGTTGCTTTTTTACTGTCTTTGCTGTCTGGCAGCCAATGTCTTTGAAATAACTAAAAGAAATTTTCCTGATTCTTTTACCACTTTTTACCACATTATTGATTAATTTCTCTATTTTTTGTGGATAAGTCTGTTAATTAAGTTAGTTTTAATTTTTATTTGTTTACTTATTAATTAAATATTTTATTGGATTTATCTCAATAAATGGGCTATATTATGACGGCTGTGGGAAGAAGTGGGATGATAATTAGATTATTTGGGCTAACTTTGGGTAAATAGAGTTAATATTATGTTTCGTGGTGTGCAAACTTTATCGATGGATAGTAAGGGGCGGGTTTCCATACCTGCACGGCACCGCGATGCGCTGTCCAAATTGGTTATTGCACCCAATCCGATGCCCGACGAGAAGTGTTTGGTTGTTTATTCGTTGAAAGAGTGGGAGCGGGTAGAGGCAGAGATCGTTGCTCAGCCGAATACCAAACCCATTCGTCGTATCAAGCGCGTCTTTTTAGGTGGTGCTGTTGAATATAAGCCGGATGGACACGGACGGGTGTTGTTAACCCCCGAATTGCGTCAATTTGCTTCGCTTGATAAAAAAATTGCCTTGGTGGGTCAAGGTAATAAATTGGAAATTTGGAGCGAAACGGCGTGGATTGCCATGCGCGACGGCGAGGAAGGTGAGGACGAACAGACTGCCTTTGTTAATACGCTGGAAGGCTTGTCTTATTAAGGAAGGTGAAACGTGAGTGAGCATCTTTCGGTACTTCTGACAGAGTCGGTAGAAGCGCTGCAAATCAAGTCGGCGGGTTGTTATTTTGATGCTACTTTTGGTCGAGGCGGTCACAGCCGGGCGATTCTGGAACGATTGGGTGAAAAGGGGCGCTTGTTTGCAACCGATAGGGATCCAAGAGCTGCAGAAGTGGCCAACCGCTGGAAAGATCCGCGATTTTGTTTTCGCCGGGGTGAATTTTCACGGTTTTTGAGCAATTTTCCGGAATTACAAGAGGAAAGTTTAGACGGAATACTACTAGATTTAGGGGTTTCATCGCCACAGTTTGACGATGCCTCTCGCGGTTTTAGTTTTATGCGAGAAGGAGAGTTGGATATGCGAATGAACCCCACAACAGGACTCACTGCCAAAGAGTTCGTCAATAGCGCCGAATACGGTAAGCTAGCGAATGTCATTGCATGCATGGGAGAAGAACGCTTTGCCAAGCAAATAGCAAAAAAAATTATTAAAGCGAGAGGCTCCCAATTAATAACTACAACGAAACAGTTGGCAGAGATAGTGAGCAGTGCTATACCGGCACGGTTTCATGTCCCGGGTCGCCATCCGGCGACCCGGACTTTTCAAGCAATTCGCATCTATGTTAATCGTGAGTTGGAAGAATTACAGACAATACTGCAAAGTGTTTATCCGGTGTTGAAATCGGGTGCAAGGTTGGTGGTTATCTCCTTTCATTCTCTCGAAGACGATGTGGTTAAACAGTTTGTAAAAAGTATGGCGGGTCAGGAGCTTCCCCCGGAAATTCCCGTTGCCGACAACAGCATATATAAAAAAGTGAAATTGATAGGTCGTCCGGTACGGCCCGGTGAAAGAGAGATAAGTAATAATCCTCGTTCGCGTAGTTCAATAATGAGAGTGGTGGAAAAAATATGAAAGTCGTCGTTATTTTGGGTGGTTTGGTCGTAACATTAGCGATCGGTGCGGTGCAGGTCGCCGAATCTCGGTACCAAACTCGTCAGCTAATGAGTCAAATTCAGTCGATAAAATCTCAGCGCGATAGTATGCGTCTGGAATGGAGTCAGCTGATTCTCGAAGAGTCAACATTGACCGATGAGGCTATTATTTATCAAATGGCCGAAAAGGATCTAGGTATGGCATTACCAACTGCAAGAGCAGTTGTATTTAAGAGATAGGTTGGCGTGAAAAAATTTGTTTCTCCCTACGGGGCAACGGCGAGGCGCAATGTGGTCTTGTCGTTGCTTTTATTGTTTGCTTCGGCGGTGCTTGCTCGGGTGGTTTATTTGCAAGTCTATCACGCCGATTTTTTGGTTAAGCAGGGTAATAGTCGCTTTGTCCGCATCAAAAAAGAACCGGCCTTGCGCGGCAATATTTTGGATCGCAATGCAATCCCTTTAGCGGTCAGCACACCGGTTAGCAGTATCTGGGTTAACCCGAAAGAGATTGCCGGCAACAGCGAGGCAATTTCTCGTTTGGCAACGGCAATTTCTTATCCTTATGCCAAACTCAACGACAGAATAACGAGAAAAAAAGACGCTTCATTTGTTTATATCCAGCGTGGCATGGAGCCTGCAATTGCCGCTAAAATTATCGAGCAAAAAATACCCGGGGTCTACAGCTTAAGGGAGTACCGTCGCTTTTATCCCTCATCTGATGTGACCTCACAAATTTTGGGGTTTAATAATATCGATGACGAAGGACAAGAAGGATTGGAGCTCTTATATAACGAATGGCTGTCTGGTACGCCGGGCTCTTCTGAAATTATTCGCGATCCGTCCGGCAAGGTTGTCGACATACTGGAAGAAATTAAACCACCTGTGCAGGGTCAAAATTTGATGCTGACGATCGATAAGCGCATTCAGTATTTGACTTATCTGGCGCTGTTGGAAACAGCGGAAGAATTTTCGGCGAAATCGGCGACAGCCGTGGTGCTGGATGCCAAAACCTCGGAGATTTTGGCGATGGTTTCCGTACCGTCGGGCAATCCTAACAACGCCAGTGAAAAGAAACCGAGCCTAGTGAGAAATCGGGCCATGACGGATACATTTGAGCCGGGGTCGGTGATGAAGCCGTTTACCGTGGCAGCAGCCTTGGATGCCGGATTGGTCCGTCCGCGCACGCCGGTCAACACTTCGCCCGGACACTTGCAAGTTGGGCGCTATAGGGTTAGGGATATCCACGATTATGGTAAATTAACCGTTTCGACGGTTATTAAAAAGTCCAGTAACGTTGGTACGTGTAAAATTGCTTTGCGCCTGCCGAAAGAAAAATTAGAATCCATGTACAGTGCCCTGGGACTTGGATCCCATTCACAAATTGGCTTTCCCGGTGAACAGAAGGGTCGGCTCAACCGCTTTGGTCGATTAGGTGATTTTGAATATTGCACCAATGCCTATGGTTACGGCATGTCACTCAATGCCCTGCAGTTGGCACAAGCCTACGCGGTACTGGCTAATGACGGCATTAAAGTGCCTGTTTCGCTGGTTAAAACCGATATGGATCTGGTCGGGGCGCGTCTTGTCTCAAAACGTACGGCCAGAGAAGTCAGAGAAATGCTGAGAATGGCTGTCGATGAGGGAGGTACCGGCCGGCGAGCAACGATAGGTGACTATATGGAAGACTATAGTGTTGGCGGTAAGACGGGAACGGTTCACAAGGTTGTCAATGGTCGTTACTCCAAAAATCATTACCGTTCGGTTTTTGCCGGTATGGCACCAATCAGCGACCCGGCAATTGTTATGGTGGTTATGGTGGATGATCCAAAGGGAAAACGCTATTACGGTGGTTTAGTGGCCGCTCCCGTTTTTGCCAGAGTCGTTGGTAAAACGCTGCGCATATTGGGCGTCTCACCGGATAAGCCCCCGAAAGACAAAAAACTAGTTATAAAAACAGCTAATTAATATTTATTGGATAACAAGGATAAACGATAATAATTCATCAGTTAAAAAGTCATGAAGCTAAAGACACTGCTGCACGCTATTGGAGAGACTTCATCGCTGGAAACTTCACTCCCGAAACATCTGGGGGAGATTGAAGTTTCTGCCTTGGTCAACGATACCCGACACATTCAGTCGGGTTGTGTGTTTTTGGCGGAAAAAGGTCTGACATCGCATGCTTTGGATTATTTGTCCGAAGAAAATTGCCGCAAAACGGCAGCCGTTGTCTATCAACCTGATTATGATATTCACCGCTTCGGTGATGCTGTTGATCGGTTTATTGCTGTCAACAATCTAAATTGCTTTATCAACCTATTGAGTCAACGTTTTTTCGCTCCCGTTTTTGCTAAGCCGTTAATCGGCATCACCGGAACCAATGGCAAGACATCAATTAGCCAATTTATCGCTCAATTGGCTGATTATGGCGTTATCGGTACCATGGGTTACGGCCGTTTGAATGCACTGACCCCGCTGTCACATACAACACCCGATGCTCTGTCGGTATCAGCTATATTAAAGGAGTTGTCACTACAGGTTGCCGGCGTGGCGATGGAAGTGTCTTCTCACGCTTTGGCTCTACACCGCGTTGACGCATTGGATTTTAAAATTGCCGTATTTACCAACTTGACGCAGGACCATCTCGATTTTCACGATAGTATGGATGATTATTTTGCCTCGAAAGCGAAACTGTTTGACTATAGCAGCGTTGAAACGGTGGTGATTAACGTCGATGATGTGTACGGTCGGCAATTGGCGCAGCGCTGTCAAAACAAGGCTAAACGCGTATTGGCTTTTGGGCAAAAGAATGCGGTGTGTCACTTCGATGAGTACGTGCAGATTCAATCCGTTCAACTGTCTTCTGAGGGTCTGCAAATTTCACTGTTTGTCCATATTGCCGAGCGACCGAGTCATTATGCGGTTTTTGCTCCGATTTGGGGAGAGTTTAATGCCTACAATATTGTTGCTGCGTTACTTGCTTTGTACGCGGCGGGTGAATCTTTGCCTGTTTTATTGATGAAGGTCGCTGAACTTCGCGGGGTGTTAGGTCGTATGGATCCGATTGCGCTGGGCAATCATCGCACCGCGATTATTGATTACGCCCATACGCCGGGTGCTTTGGCCAGCACGTTAAAGGGGTTGCGACAACAGGTAAAGGGACAGATTTATACCGTATTTGGTTGTGGCGGCGATAGAGATAGGACGAAGCGTCCATTAATGGCGCAGGCAGCCAACCAATTCTCCGATTTTGTTATCGTTACGGATGACAATCCGCGTACCGAACAATCAGAGGTGATTATCGCCGATATCTTGGCGGCTGACGTCGATTTAAACCGTTTTAAGACCATCGCTTCGCGTCGTCAGGCTATTCGTTTCGGATTATCTCTCTTGGCTCAAGACGATGTCTTACTCATTGCCGGTAAAGGCCATGAGGATTACCAAATTATTGGTAGTGAGAAAACGCATTTTAGCGATTACGAAGTCGTTCAGGAGTGGTTGCATGAGAGCGTTTAGTGCGGACAAACTGAGGATAATTTTGGCGGATATATTGTTGGCCGATATCCCCGATGGCGTCGTCGTCTCGTCAATTAATACCGATACGCGCTCGATAGGCAACGGGCAAACCTTTGTGGCTTTATCCGGAGAGCGCTTCGACGGGCACCGGTTTGTCGGCAACGCCGTGTCCGCCGGTGCTGCTAACGTTATCGTTGAGCGCGACGGTGTTGATGACGGCGAATTGTCCGTGCCGCAAATTATCGTCAAAGATACCCGCTTGGCACTGGCAAAAATGGCCGCCGTTATTCGCAACGAATTTACGGGCCGTGTAATCGGTTTAACCGGCTCTGTGGGTAAAACGACGAGCAAACAAATGCTGACGGCAATTTTCTCACAAGTTGGCAAAACCCACGCGACTCGAGGTAATTTTAATAATGATTTGGGTGTACCATTTACCTGGTTTGATTTGCCTGATGATGCACAATATGCCATTATTGAAATGGGAGCTAATCATCAGGGAGAGATTGCTTATCTGGCCGGTATAACGCGCCCTGATGTGGCGATGATTACCAATGCCGGTGAGTCGCATCTTGAGGGTTTTGGCGGTTTGCAAGGGGTAGCCAAGGGTAAGGGGGAATTGTTTGTCTCACTCACCGCAGGCAACAAGGCCATCGTTAATTTAGATAGCCGCTTTAGTGATTATTGGCAAAGTCTGCTGCCTGACAGCGTTGATGGATTGACTTTTTCTCTAACTAATTGCAAAGCGACGGTTTATGCCAAAGAGATCAATACAGACGCCTCGACATTTACTTTATGCCACGCTGACCATCAGATGACAGTTAACTTGCCGACCGTTGGGCAACACAATGTGATGAATGCCTTGGGTTCAGCGGCTTGTGCTATTGCGCTAGACATTGATTTGGATGTGATTGCCGAGGGGCTGGCAAGGTTTAAAACGGCAAAGGGACGCCTGCAAAAATACGTGTTAGGCAACCTGACTTTGATTGACGATACCTACAACGCCAATCCCGTTTCGATGCGGGCATCGGCTGACATTTTATCAACCGGTAAAGGCTGTCGCATTATGGTGGTCGGCGATATGGAGGAGTTGGGCAAAGATGAAATCAGTCTACACGAGAACCTGGGTCGTGATCTGCTCGGTCAGGCCGATTGTTTTTTGTGTCTGGGTGAAAAGATGAAAGCTTTTTCATCTGTAAACCCCGATGCACGACAGATGGAGAATATCGAGCAACTCAATGACACGCTGGCCGCGATGATTGAAGACAATTGTCATGAGGATATCACCGTGTTGGTGAAAGGCTCGCGCTCAATGCGTATGGAACGCGTTGTTCACTATTTATTGGAGACTTATTAATTTTATGTTGTACCATTTATCACAATTTTTCATCGAGCAGTGGAGCGCGCTGAATGCGTTGTCTTATGTCACTCTGCGCGTTATCCTATCGGCCTTAACGGCCTTTTTGATCTCGATTTTTCTGGGAAAAAAGATGATTCGTTTTTTACAGGGCAAGCAGATGGGACAATTTGTCCGTGACGATGGGCCGCAGTCACACCTGCAAAAACAGGGTACGCCGACGATGGGTGGGCTGTTAATTCTGTTGGCGATTTTTGTCGCCGCCTTACTGTGGTGTCGGTTGACCAACATTTATGTCTGGATTTGCCTATTCGTCACTTTGGGATTTGGCTATATTGGCTTTATCGACGATTATCGCAAGTTGGTAAAAAAAGATCCCAAGGGTCTGCGAGCCAAAGAAAAGTACGCTTTACAGTCGTTGATCGCCATCGTTGCAGCCGTTTGGCTGTACCTAATCGCCAAAAATCCCATCGATACGGCGCTGCTGATACCGGTGTTTAAAAATGCCATGCTACCTTTGGGCATCTTGTTTATTCCCTGGGTGTTTGTCGTCTTAACGGGTGCAAGTAACGCCGTCAATTTGACCGATGGTCTCGATGGCTTGGCGATTTTGCCGACGGTGTTGGTCGCTGCCGGCCTGGGTATTTACGCCTATGCTACCGGGCACTACGATTTTGCTCAGTACTTGCATATGCCGTTTGTTAAAGGTTCGGGTGAAATGGCCGTTATTTGCGGTGCCGTAGCCGGTGCCGGTTTGGGCTTTTTGTGGTTTAATGCCTATCCGGCCCAGGTTTTTATGGGAGATGTCGGCGCCTTGGCGCTTGGCGGTTTGTTAGGCATTATCGCTGTCGCCATTCGTCAGGAAATTGTACTGGCGATTATGGGGGGACTGTTTGTTATGGAAACCATTTCAGTTGCTTTGCAGGTTATGTCATTTAAATTAACCGGGAAACGAGTACTTAAAATGGCGCCTATACACCATCATTTTGAAGAAAAGGGTTGGCCGGAATCACGTGTTACCGTTCGTTTATGGATTGTTACCGTGGTGTTGGTGCTAATTGGTTTATCACTGCTTAAATTGAGATAGAGGCGTCTAACTGACCGTGTGTATTGGAAATCGATTGAAACAACTGCAACTGCCTGAGCCCATCGCTGTTATTGGCGGCGGTGTAACGGGGTTGTCGTGTTTTAACGTATTGCGCTTAGCTGGTATTGACTGTCATATTTTTGATGAAAGCGACAGCGTGCCACCGCTATTCTCCGAACACGGCGATAAAGTGATGTTGGGAGCATTTGGCGTTGATCAGTTTGATGCTTATCAAACTATTTTGCTATCGCCTGGCGTTGATATGCGACGCGATTGCTTTGCCAAAAACAGTGCAAAATTGTTGACGGATATTGAGTTGTTTGCCCGATTGACGCATAAACCGGTCGTTGGTGTTACCGGTTCGAATGGCAAGTCCACCGTGGTCAGTTTGCTACATCAAGTCACCCAGTTAAACGATCAGTCATATGTGCTTTGCGGTAATATTGGCCTGCCCGTGCTGGAGGCGTTGGTCGAAAACGAAGCACACTGCGATGGCTATATTGTCGAACTATCCAGTTATCATCTGGAACGCTCTCCGTCGCTTAAATTGGTTATCGGCGCGTGGTTGAACGTGAGTCCTGATCATCTGGATCGCTATGACGATTACGATAATTATGTAGCGACAAAATCGCGTATTTTTGCTTGTTCCAAACATATCGTCGCCAATGCCGAAGATAGACACGTCAGAACTTATGCCCGATTGATAAATAAGCCAATTACATGGTTTTCCAAAACTGGACAGTCAGCGGATTATTATTTATCCGGCACGTTGATTCAACACGGCAACCAGTCGGTATTTGACATGAATGATTTTGCTCAAATAGGCAACCATCACAGCGAGAACGTCATGGCTGTTTTTGCTATGGCCGAACGGTTGGGAATCTCTCAGGCGGTGACAGCACAGGCCTGTCGGGACTTTACGCCGTTGGCGAGTCGCTGCGTTGTCGTCGGTGAAAAAGATGGTGTCACCTTTATCAACGATTCAAAGGGAACGAATATCGGCGCAACCGCCGCCGCTATCAGCGGTATGAAACAACCGATTGTTTTGATAGCCGGCGGACAGGGCAAAGGACAGGATTTCAATGAATTGGCCCAGGCCGCCCGGGGTAGAGTCAAGGTTTTTGAACTAATTGGTATTGATGCGCAATCAATGAAAGAGAGCTTACACAAAGCGGCTCCGTGTGTCCTGCACAATAGCCTGGATTCTGCCGTTCGGGCAGCAATTGATGCGGCACAGCCGGGAGATGTGGTTATGTTATCACCGGCGTGTGCCAGTTTGGATATGTTTGTTAATTATCTAAAACGAGGCGAAGCATTCGAAGCTTTGGTAAAGGAGTGGACAAATGAATAAAGTGATCGGTATTGACAACAGTCATTTAAAGCGCAGTCCGGTAACGGCATTTAAAAAAACGCAGCAAAATTACAACCGTTGGACAGGGTTGGTTGTGCCTGACGCGATCTTGATGATTTGTATCGGCTTGCTGATGCTGATCGGACTTGTCATTGTTGCATCCGCTTCTATTCCCAAAGCGGGTAGTAACGGCTGGGTTTACAGTTATGCGGCCCGCCAATTGTTTTATATGACCTTGGGTTTGGGGCTGGCATTTATTGTCTATCGCCTTCCTATGCGTTGGTGGCATGATAACGCCTATCGTATTTTGCTCGTCGGCTTTGCCTTATTGGTGTTGGTGATTACACCGGGTATTTCACGGGAAGTCAATGGTGCAATGCGCTGGATATCCGTTGGTCCCTTTAATTTGCAGGTTTCCGAATTTGTCAGAATTTGTATGATGGTTTATGCGGCGGCCTACTTACAGCGTTATCAGAATCGGATTCATAAGTCTTTGTGGTCCATGGTGCGCTTGTTACTGGTGTTGGGTATGGTGGCCGTTTTGTTGCTAATGGAACCCGATTTTGGCTCGACGGTTGTCATTGGTACGACCGTTTTGGGCATGATGTTCTTAGCCGGTGTTTGTCTGGTTCGTTTTGCCTTTTGTACACTTGGGGTGGGTATCGCCGCTGCTGTTGTTTTGTTGGCTGCTCCTTACCGTCGGGCCCGGTTGGCAACCTTTATCGATCCGTGGCAAGATATGTACGGGAGTGGTTATCAGCTGGTCAACTCGCTAATTGCCATCGGTCGCGGTGAAACCACCGGGGTTGGGATCGGTGAAAGTTTGGAAAAACATCACTATTTGCCCGAAGCCCATACGGATTTTATTTTTTCGATTTTAGCTGAGGAAGCCGGCTTGTTAGGTGTTTGTGTGCTGCTGTTGATCTTTGCTATTATTGTTTGGCGTGCCTTTGTTATTGCCAATAATGCTGACAAGGTACGCATGCGTTTTGCCAGTTGTCTGGCCTATGGTATCGGTTTGTGGGTTGGTATGCAGGCGCTGATTAATATGTCGGTTGCCAGCGGTTTGTTGCCAACTAAAGGACTGACGTTGCCGATGATTAGTTACGGTGGTTCTTCGGTGTTGGCGAGTATGATTTTGTTTGCCATTTTATTGCGTATTGACAGCGAATCGCGATATACGTTAAACAACGAGAAGAAGGGACGGCGAGGGGACGGCATGGCATGAATGCAGCAGTTGGTAAGGTGGCAGCAAGTTTGGCGGGAAAAACGGTGTTAATCAGTGCCGGTGGCACGGGTGGGCACGTTTATCCCGCTTTGGCGGTTGCCAAACGACTGCGCGAACAGGGGGCTGCGGTTGAATGGATTGGCACGGCCGCCGGTATCGAATCGCGCCTAGTACCTGAAGCCAGTATCCCGCTGCACACAATTTTTGTTCAGGGCTTGCGTGGCAACGGTGTTAAACGGTTGATAAAGGCGCCCTTTGTTTTATGGTCGGCACTTGCTCAGGCCCGAAAGGTCATTCGACAGGTCGATCCCGATATCTTTGTTGGTTTCGGTGGTTTTGCCAGCGGGCCGGGTGCTTTGGCAGCGAAATGGTCGACCGTACCCGTCGTTTTGCACGAACAAAATGCCGCCATGGGGTTGACCAACCGATGGGTTTCAAAGTGGGCAAAACGTGTTTTGCTTGCTTTTCCCATTGAAAAACGACAAGGAGAGGTTGTCGGTAATCCAATCAGACAGGTCATTAGTGATATTTCAGCACCTGCTGAGCGCATACGCAGTGAACCGCCTTTCCGCGTCTTGGTCGTCGGCGGCAGTTTGGGCGCTCAAGCGATCAACGAGGTCGTTCCCCATGCACTGAAGCCGCTATTGGGCGAAATTGAATTGACACACCAAACCGGCAAGACGACACGCATGCAAACCATTGCAACCTATCAACAGCTGGGTATTGCCGAACAGGTTAACGTTGTCGAATACATTGATGATATGGCCACCGCTTACGCTACAACCGATTTATTGATTGCCAGAGCCGGTGCGTTGACAGTGAGCGAAGTGGCCAGCGTCGGCATACCTGCTATTTTTATTCCACTGCCGCACGCTGTTGACAATCATCAATGGTTAAATGCCAACTTTTTGGCCAAACAAGACGCGGCGGTGATGATTGAACAAAAGCACTTAAATGCTGAGCATTTACGCCAAACGGTGGAACGATTATTAGCCGACCGGCGTTTACTCAACTTGGCGGAAAAAGCACGTCGTCAAAGCCATGCGGGTGCTTTATCTACTATTGTCAAAAGAATTACCGAGGTGATTTATGCCCAACGTTAACGAGCAAGGCAGTTATAAAATATATCAAACGAAACATATGCGTCGCATTGAACATATTCACTTTGTCGGCATTGGCGGTTCCGGCATGAACGGCATTGCCGAGGTCATGCTGAATTCCGGCTATGCGGTATCGGGTTCGGATATGGCGAATAGTGTCAATACCGAGCGTCTAAAGGAACAAGGTGCAATAATCTACATCGGTCACGACAGAGCCCACGTAGCCAACGCCGATGTTATTGTCAAATCGACCGCTATCCCTGAAGGCAATCCCGAAATTGTTGCCGCCCACACCTTGCACAAACCCGTCGTCAGTCGCGCTGAGATGCTTGCTGAAATTATGCGTTATCGTTTTGGTATTGCCGTTTCTGGCACCCATGGCAAGACAACGACAACGTCTATTTTGGCTTCGCTGCTTGGCGATGCCGGACTGGATCCAACCTTTGTCATCGGTGGGATTTTAAATCGTGCCGGAACCAGTGCGCGATTGGGGCAAAGCGAATACTTGATTGCCGAAGCCGATGAGTCCGATGCTTCCTTTCTGCACCTGACGCCGACGATGGCGATTGTTTCAAATATTGATGCCGATCATTTAGAGACCTACGACGGCGACTTTCGCATTTATCGCAAAACGTTTGTCGAATTTTTACAACGTATGCCCTTTTATGGCCTTGCGGTTGTTTGTTACGATGATCCCCAAATAAGAAAGATACTTGATGATATTTCTCGTCCACTGTTGACTTACGGTACGACTGCGGACTGTGACGTATATGCTAAAAACATTCGTGCTCAAGGATTGGCGATGCATTTCGATGCGGTGTTTACAGAAGAGGGAAAAACGTATCCGTTCACGTTACATATGCCGGGTCGACACAATGTCTTGAATGCCTTGTCCTGTATTGCGGTAGCACACGAAATAGGTATTGATATCGATACGATACAACACGGTATCAGCAACTTTACCGGTGTTGGACGGCGTTTTACTGCCAAGGGCGATTTACACAAAAACGGCGATGATATTCCTGTGTTTGAGGACTACGGACATCACCCGCGCGAATTGGATGCGGTGTTGTCGGCGGCACGGCTGGCTTTTCCCGACAAGCAGATTGTCGGCGTTTTTCAGCCGCATCGTTTTTCCCGCACGCGCGATCTGTTTGACGATTTTGCCAGTGCCTTGGCGGCCTTTGATAAACTCGTACTAACTCGTGTTTACGCCGCTGGTGAAGCGCATATCCCCGATGCAGACGGTAAGGCGTTGGCGCGTGCCATTCGTGCACGCGGCCAAGTTGAACCCGTTTTTGTTAAGGAACTGGCGGATGTAACCGAACGAGTGAAAACCATTGTTACGGGTGATGATGTTATTCTGGTGATGGGGGCAGGCTCGATTGGTCGCATTGCCGAAGAGTTGGTATCGTAGCTACCCGGATGAAATAATGATAAAAAAACAATACCAAGATATTTTAACCAATGAGATGGCCGAGGCAATGGGTAAGGTTGGTGTGCTTTATGGTGGTATTTCCGACGAGCGACAGGTCTCGTTGTGGAGTGGCAAGGCCGTCTATGATGCCTTGGTTAACGCCGGAGTCGAGGCTGAGCTGATTGATGTTTCTACCGATTTTTTGCACATCGTAATTGATAAGCCGTTTGATTTTGCCTTTATCGTCCTGCACGGTCGAGGCGGGGAAGACGGAACCATTCAGGCCATTTTAAACTGGTTGAATATCCCTTATGTCGGCAGTGGTGTTAAAGCCTCTGCCATTGCCATGGACAAAATACGCACCAAACAGCTGTGGCAAGCCAGCGGTTTGCCTGTGTTGCCGCAAGCGGTTTTGTCAGAAGGTTTCGACATTGATGAGGTGATTAAACAAGTCGGTTTGCCGATGGCGGTGAAACCGGCTCTGGAAGGCTCAAGTAACGGTATTACCAAAGTGGAACATCGCCAGCAATTGCTGCCTGCTTATAAAAAAGCCGCCAAGCACAAATCCGTCGTTATGGCTGAGTCTTGGGTTGAAGGCGACGAATTGACCGGTGCTTTGATCGGTTCCACCGTACTGCCGTTGATTCGCATTAAAATGACTGAAGGCTTTTATGATTACCGTGCCAAATATGTAACCGGAGCAAGCAGTTATCAATGTCCCTGCGGGCTGTCGGAGGAAAAAGAGAAAGCCATTCAATCGTTGATGAAGCGAGCGGCTGAAGTGATCGGCGTCGATGACTGGTCAAGGGTTGACGTTATACTGGATAATGAAGAAAAACCGTGGTTGATTGAAATTAATACCATTCCGGGGATGACGAAAACTTCATTGGTACCCAAGGCGGCCCGGCAAGCCGGACTCGATTTTGAAGAGACCGTGCTGACGATTTTAAGAACTTCGTGGGAGAGACATCATGCGTGATTATGCCAGCTATTTTATTGATAGAAAGATGCCTGAGAAACGTGGTGTAAGTGTTAGGCACAATATCGATTGGTGGATGGGCGACTTGGCCAATCGCATGGCTAAGCTGCTGTTTATCGTATTGTTAGCCCTGTTATTTTTGACGCTTAAGTCCTTTTGGCAGTTGAGTAAAAGTCAATCAACCTTCCCGATAACACAGGTATCACTAAACGATGCGGTGTTATTGACGCGACCTGATGACATCCAGACTATTTTTTCTAAATTCGAAGATTCGACATTTTTTACTGTTGATATCGACGCACTGTCTGACGAACTCAGTGCCTTGCCCTGGGTTTCATCGGCCACGGTAACACGTTTTTGGCCTAATGGTTTATCGGTTAGTCTGATCGAACGGCAGGCGGCTTATCGCTGGGGGGAGAATGAATTGTTGGACGCCGATGGCGTGCGTTTTCCTAATCGCAATCCGACAATGTTTACCCGGTTGCCCCAGTTGAGCGGCGTTACCGGCCACGAATCGGAAGTTATTTACGCCTATCAGCAGCTGATATCTGCATTGGGCCCCAGAGTCGAAGCACTTGGAATTGCCGACTTTACATTGAATCAATATTTATCGTGGGAGTTACATTTGACTTCCGGCGTAGTGATAAAATTCGGTCGTGACAATTACCAGCAACGGTTAGGGCGTTTTGTTCAAGCCTATCGCTTGGGCAAACTGCCTGATATCAATACCATAAGCTCGATCGATTTACGCTATAACCACGGTTTTGCTGTGAAGTGGAAACCGGAGTTTGCACCGCAAAAAGAACAAGAACAATTGGTCAAAGTGACCCAAACAAAAATTTAAGCAACCCAATTTCAAAAGAGTTCAATGAAAAAAAAACCGATTGTTGCCGCGATTGATATAGGTTCCTCCCATATTATTGCCGCATTGGCGCACATCTCTGATGAGGGCGACATCGTCCCGGTGGCCTTTGCAGAAATGCCGTCGAAAGGCGTTAAAAAAGGCGGTATTGTCAATATTCCTTTGGTACAGCACGTCATTAGTATGATTCTTGACGAGCTTCAAAGGGATGGCAGCTATCATATTCATTCAATTGTAACCGCTTTATCGGGCGTTAGTATTATGGGACATAATGCCGATGGCGTCATTGATATCAGAGGTAATGCCATTACTGAACACAATATCAAACAAGTTGTTGCCGTTGCCCGTGATATGTCGGTACTGGAAGGCAGGCAACTGCTGCATATTCTGAGACAAAATTTTATCGTTGACAGACAATCTGAAATAGAAAACCCCATCGGTTTAATGGGAGAAAAGCTTGGCATACGCGTACACGTTATCAGTGCGGCAAAAGCGGCTTATTACAACCTATTACAGTCTTTTTCTCACTTTGATATCGATGTTGATGATGTCGTTGCTGCCGGTTTTGCTTCGGCATTGGCGGTAACGACACCGGATGAGAAACAATTGGGTATTTGCGTGCTCGACATTGGTGCGGGTACAACTGATATTACCATTATCCACAATGGCGTTGTCAAACACACCGAGGTGATACCTTTAGGCGGGGAGCTGATTAGCAGTGATGTTGCCTTTTTTATGCGTACGACTTTAGATAATGCCGAAGCGGTTAAAAAAGTCATTCATATCAACAAATATTACAGCGATGACGACATGGTAGAAATGCCGGGGTTAAGCGAGATCTCGAGACGGTTTTCAAAAAATGATATTGCTAATGTGATGAATGAGCGGTGTAACGAGTTGATTGAGATTGTTATGCAAAAAATCACCCGGGCCGGATTTGAAGAAAATTTCCCGGGCGGCTTTGTCATTTGTGGTGGCAGTGCCAAACTGCATGGTTTCAGTGAACTAATTATGGAAAAGACACAATTGCCTGTGCGCTGTGCCGAAATAGAGATAGCATTGGAGTCGGCAACGTATAAGGGAAGTCATTACGCCACCATTATGGGGTTGTTTATGTGTGCCTACGAAGAAGATTACACAAGAATCATGACGGCAGAGCATAAAACGGGTATAATCCTCCGGATAAATAAAGTTTTTTCGAGTTGGTTGGGGCGCCTGCGTGGTCAATTCTGAATGTTGTAGGAATGAAGTTTAAGAGGATTAAATGTTTGAATTAATGCAAGAAAATAAGTCGGTTACAGCACCTGCTGTCATTAAAGTTATCGGTGTTGGCGGTGGCGGTGGCAATGCCGTTCAGTATATGATGGACAGGGAGCTGGCCGGTGTGAGTTTATACTGTGCTAATACCGATTTACAGGCCCTGCATATGTCTCCCGTAAAAAATAAGGTGCAGCTGGGTAAGGAAGTCACTCGAGGTTTGGGTGCCGGTGCCGATCCTGAGGTTGGTCGTAAAGCTGCAACAGAAGACCGTGAAGAAATTATGAATTTGTTGGATGGTGCCGACATGTTGTTTATTGCCGCTGGTATGGGCGGTGGTACTGGTACGGGAGCAGCGCCCGTGATTGCCGAGCTTGCCAGACAGGCGGGTATATTAACGGTTGCCGTGGTGACCAGACCGTTTACTTTTGAAGGTAATAAACGCAGTATCGTTGCTGATGAAGGTATCGGAGAATTGGCACAATACGTTGATTCTTTGATTACTATTCCTAATGACCGTCTGTTGGCTGTGATGGGGCGTTCTGCTCCTATTTCGCAAGCTTTCGATACTGCCAATGCCGTCCTGTACGGTGCGGTTCAAGGTATCTCCGATTTGATTGTTCGTCCCGGTCTAATTAATGTTGATTTTGCCGATGTTAAAACGGTTATGTCGGAGCGTGGTATTGCCATGATGGGGGCAGGCATTGGTCGCGGTGATAATCGTGCCCAAGAAGCCGCCGAGAAAGCCATTTCCAGTCCATTACTGGAAAATATTGATTTATCCGGTGCTAAAGGCGTTCTTGTTAACATTACCGCAGACAGCGATTTAAGTTTAGATGAGTATGCCACTGTCGGTGAAATCATCCGAGGTATTATCGACGATGATTCGCGTGTCATTATCGGAACGACGATTGACGGTGATGTCGAGGGTGAACTGCGTGTTACGATTGTGGCAACGGGTATTCAGCATGATGTTGAAGAGGTCGGTGGAGACGTACCGGCCTTCTCGTCGCAAAAACCGGCGGCACGGGGATCGGAAAAGCCCAAAAGGGGAGGATTCGATATGGATTTTGATATTCCCGCCTTTTTAAGAAAAAAATCCGACTAATACAGCTATAATTTTGTTTAATTGTTATATAACGGCAGCATGATACTACAAAAAACTTTAAAAAAATCGGTTGAAATTTCCGGTGTTGGGTTGCACTCGGGCAATACTGTAACCATGCGTTTATTACCGGCAAAGATTAATACGGGTATTGTTTTTGTTCGCCATGATTTAACACCGCCGCAACGTTTTCGTTCAGCCGCTACACTGGTTACCGATACCCGATTGTGTACTGTCGTGGAAAAGGGTGACGCGAAAGTGGCAACCGTTGAGCATATCATGTCGGCGTTGGCCGGATTGGGTGTTGATAATGTGGAAATTCATCTCGATGCCCCTGAAATCCCTATTGTTGACGGCTCGTCTGCACCCTTTGTTTACCTCGTTCAAAGCGTTGGTTTAGCCAGTCAGGATGCACTGAAAAAATTCATGGTGATTAAGCGAGAAGTAGAAGTTCGCGATGGTGATAAGTGGGCAAGAATTGCTCCCTTTGACCGAGGGTTTAAACTGGATTTTTCCATTGATTTTGGCCATCCTGCCATTAGAAAGAGGAAGACCAGCCTGTCTTTGGAATTAACTTCTCAGCGTTACATTCAGGAGATTTCCCGGGCGCGTACGTTTGGCTTCTTGAGCGATATTGAATTCTTGCTTCAAAATAATTTAGCTTTGGGGGGAAGTCTGGAGAATGCCGTTGTCCTCGACGAGTACCGCGTCCTCAATGAAAAAGGGTTGCGCTACGAAGATGAATTTGTGCGCCACAAAGTGCTCGATGCTATTGGTGATCTGTATCTGGAGGGTTATGCTATTTTAGGCCACTATGTGGCTTATAAATCTGGGCATGCATTGAATAATCAGCTGTTTCGGGCTTTGCTTGCTGATAAAACGACGTATGAGATCAAGACATTTGATAGCGTTGTGTCGAATTCTGGAGAAAGTTTAGCAGGATTGGAAAACAGTTATTTGTTCTAAAGACAAAAGGTTAATTGGTAGTGAGTTAGTTACTTAGTAAAAGCCGGCCTGGTTAGGTCGGCTTTTTTATTGACTGAATAGGTTGAGAGAGAATTCATTTGACGGATAGGTTTTTTTTTGTGTTTTTGCTAAAATGAACCAAGCTGGCTGTTGATACAAGGTATACTGATGGCCACTTCGCCGGCGATCGGGTAGATATGGTCATGCCACTAATTTCCCGGTACAGTGTTGCGTCATCTTGCTGTAACTATAGTACTGTCTTCGATGACGTGCCTCGTACCAGAAAATTATTGGCACGACTATAGGTATCAGCGGCTGTTGATTTGACGATAATTTACTTTTTGAGGCTAAAATGGTATTTAAACGTTTTTTGTTGTTTTCATTAGCATTGTTTGTCATGGTCGGTACGCACGTATCACACGCATCTGACAGATTGACTTTTGAACTGAATCGCTTGGATAGTGGTCAAGCGGTTAAGGTGACTGAGAAAGACTGGCAGGGAAAATATTTACTAGTGGCGGTGGGGTACACGGGTTGTCCCGATGTGTGTCCCGTTACTATGTTGGATCTAAGACAAACTATGCAAACACTGGATAAGATTGCACCCGAAAAAGTCAATGAACTTCAACCACTGTTTATTACCATTGATCCGCAGTCGGACACATTGGAAGATATCACCCGTTTTGGTGCTTTTTTTGACCCGCGTATTATTGGTTTACGTGCCGACAGTTACGAGCAATTGGATCATGTTGTCGAACGCCTGCGGGCAAGTTATGGCTATCAGTTAGGCGATAAACCTGTTTTTCCGCCCAATTTACCCAAAGGTTATACCGTTATGCACAGCATTTTTATCTACCTCTATTCACCGGATAGGGAACTACTTGATGTTTATCGCTACGATACCTCCGGTGAAACGTTGGCCAAAAGTATTCTGACCCATTTATCGCAGTAGGTAATGCGGATGAAGAGATTATCTTTGTTGTTGGTCTTGCTGTTCTGGTCAGTTGTATCGGCTGAGCAGTGTTTGCCGCCAAAGCCGTTTAAAGAAATGGAAAATAGGCAAGATAATTATCCTAAAGTCGCCGATATTATGCCTGAGGTCACTATTGACGGCAACGTGCCGGTATTGGTTAATTTTTGGGCGAGTTGGTGTCAGCCGTGCCGTACCGAGTTGCCTATTTTGGACCAGTTGGCAGCGCAAGGACATCGCATTTATCTAATCAATATTGAAGACGAACCGGCGGTAGCTAAAGACGTACTGGCCCAATTGGGCATTGTCCACCTAACGACGCAAATCAAAACGTTTTCGTTGTTAGAGCAGATGAAAGTACTTGGTTTACCGGCTTCCGTGGTTTGGTCGGATAATCGAGTTTTCCGCGGTGTGGGACGTATTCATGAGTTGGACAGTTTATCAAACTGGTTGAACTGTCTTCAACAATCTAACGTTAGTCAGTAAGCTTAGTTAAGGAGAAAAAAATGAAAAAACTTATATTAATATCAGCGCTAGCAGCGACATTTTGCACCGTTGCAGAGACGAATTGTGATACCCCTGCCGTGGTGTTAGAAAACTGTGCTATTCAACAAACACTGCCCGGTTCAAAGGCAACGGGCGCTTTTCTGAACATAAAAAAAGCAGATGACAGTGACTTGGCTCTAGTATCCGCCACAGCGCCGACAGTAACCGATCACGTTGAAATTCATGAAATGACGCTGTCCGATGGCAAAATGAAAATGAGCCAAATTTCCAGCTACCCGTTGAAAAAAGGGGATAATATCTTCAAAAAAGGTGGTTATCACATTATGTTGATGGACATGAAAAAAGAGCTTAAAATCGGTGAACAACACAAGTTAACACTCAATTTTAGCGACGGTTCGTCAGCAACTTGCACTGCTGATGTTAAAAGTGTTGAGGCACTGACGCCTAAGGCCATGAAATCTATGCACCACGGCGCTATGCATCAGCATAGCGATGGCGATAAGCACGAAATGAAAATGGAAAAATAATTGCGATAATCGGATTGTTTGACAATCGACTCAGTGCCGGGACTGATTTTTTCTGATAAGTTGCCGGGTAAGCTTTGTATCTATCGTTGAATTTAACTTTCCTAATAGAATCTGCTATTGGGAAAATAGTTTTGTTCTGCCTCCTGGTCTGTAATTATGTATGAAGAATGTAAGCGATAATAGTCGACAGGCGCTGGATCTGTTAGCTAACCCAGATGTCCGAATTTATCGGGTCGGTGGTGCTGTGCGTGATCGACTGCTTGGCTTGACGGTGCACGAAAATGATTTTGTCGTTGTCGGGGCAACGCAGCAGCAGATGATTGAATGGGGTTTTGAACAAGTTGGTGCCGATTTCCCCGTTTTTTTGCATCCCGTTTCTCATGAAGAATACGCTCTGGCGCGAACGGAACGAAAACAGGGTCAAGGCTACAAAGGATTTGTTTTTTCCACTCAAGAGGTGACATTAGAACAAGATTTGTACCGCCGTGACCTGACGATTAATGCTATCGCCGAGGATAAGGATGGACAGTTAATTGACCCCTGTAATGGACAAGCCGATATTGAAAATCGCCTATTGCGTCATGTTAGCGACGCGTTTGTTGAAGATCCCGTGCGGGTATTGCGCGTTGCCCGCTTTGCCGCACGTTTTGCCCATTTAGGCTTTACCGTTGCCGATGAAACGATGCGGTTAATGCGGCAAATGGTCGATAATGGGGAAGTTTCGACTCTTGTCCCGGAACGCGTTACGGCGGAGATGTTTAAAGCATTGGATACGGAAGCTCCGCAGGTATTTTTTTACGTGTTGCATCAATGCGGTGCTTTGGCTATTGTCTTTCCTGAGATTGATGCCTTGTTTGGTGTGCCTCAGCGGGCTGACTATCACCCGGAAATTGATTCAGGGGTGCACGTCATGATGTGCTTGGCGGACGCTGCCAGGCGCAGAACGTCGCGGTTAACGCGTTATGCGGTGTTGTGTCACGATTTGGGCAAGGCGACAACACCAGCCGATATACTACCCAGACACCATGGGCACGAAGCGCGGGGAAGAGCAATCGCCGCAGCAATGTCGACACGTCTGAAAGTGCCGAAAAAATATCGTGACATGGGTATTAAAACGGCCGAATTTCATTCGCATATACACCGTTTCCATGAGCTAAAACCCAAAACTATTTTAAAGCTGTTTAAGACATTTGGGGTGCCTAAGGATTTGAGTTTCTTTGCCCAGTTTGTCGACAGTTGTATTTCCGATTGTCGCGGGCGCTTGGGTTTTGAGGATGAAGAATACCCGCAGGCCAAGGCGGCACTTAGGCTGGCTTATCAATTGCAACAATTTGACCCGCAGCCATTTATTCGGGCCGATATGCGCGGCGAAGAAATTGGTAAAGCTGTCGAGCAGGGACAAATCGCTTTTCTAAAAAATCATCTCGGTAGATAGACAATCACTATTGGCAATCTGATTGGACGACAGGAACGGAAAAATCAAATTTAATATCCGTCCATGTTTTACCGCGATGCCAAGCGTACGTACACACCGTAGCAAACACATTCAGTGCTTCATCAATACTATAATCTTTTAACTCCAGGCTACCCGTTGCTTTTAACACTCCATCGGTTATTTGATAGGGAAGGCTGATATTTTGGCTAATATCGTTGATAGATATTATCAGATCAAGCTGTTTGGGGCTGATAGCAACGACTTTTGCCGTGATTTTACTATTATTGGCAAAGTAGCGGAATAGGCCGTTGACAAGATTAGTGCTGCGCATTTTTAAAATGGCATCAGACCATTCCCCGTTCCTGTCCCAGTTACGTTTGTCAGCAGAGGCATCGACGGACAACGTGTTAATGGTAATACGACCATTTAACAATTGACCGTTATCCGATTCAATATGGTAGTCACTGAAGACAATATCTTTAACATCGTAAGACTTATCGGGAAAACCAAATCCCGTGACAGCCAATTATAAATGCTTCAGGCTGCACGGTCAGTTGACATGCAGCCGGCTGTGCGTTAGTGTCGGTGACTTCCTCGGCGGTTGCAGCTACCGCAGTAGCCATCATCACCATTATCACATAGCTTCGTAGGTAATACATTCATTATCTCATTGTGTTAATCACGACAATTACTATAGGAACCTCTGCGAAACTACCTGTGCAGTTTCCAAAAATATTCTTCCTGGCCTTTTTGCGCGGTACTCAAATTCTCATCCTTTACCCTGTGATCAGGTGTAGTGCGGTTTTTGCGCTCCGTGCGCTCCAGCAAGTGTTCAACTGCTGGATAAACCCGATGGAATCGCTCGGTGGATTTATCAAAGCTTTCTACTAGCCGTTTTGTCGGAACAGGGAAAATCATCAAAAAAACAACAACCCACGGGATTTAAGAAAGAAGTTCGTCGAATAGTCTCTTACTTGTGGTATTTATATTTTTCAATAGTATGGATTTGCTCTTTTCTGATTTGATATTCGTTACCGTCTAAATCTTCAATTTCGTAGACACCGGCGCTACTGTTAAGATCCGGTTGGCTGTCACTGTAGTAGTGGTCCCCATTGGTTGTTTGAATGCGATAAACTGTATTGTATCTACTAAAATAGTTACCACAACCACCCAACAATAAAGCAATAAAAACAGCAAGAATAAGTCTTTTCATAATACATTGTGCGTTTTTGTTATTAGAATCGCCCATTATAAGAAAAATGTGTGTGTTTATCTAGGCGTATTTTACAAAGATGTCAGTCCAAAGCTATAATGTCTCCTTTCTTAAGGGCCTCGCTGAATAATAGAGAAAACAGCCCGATCTGTACACTTTTTAGCTATTTTATTGGGGAAAGATGATGCCAACTTTACATGCCAGAACGGAAATCTTATTAGGTCAAGCGGCTCTGAAACGGCTTCGCCATGCGCATATTCTCATCGCCGGTATCGGTGGTGTTGGCGGTTATGTGGCTGAAAATTTGGCAAGGGCAGGGATTGGAGCGCTGACGTTATTAGACAAAGACATCGTCAGCTCGTCAAATTTGAATCGGCAAATTATGGCCCTTCGCTCAACGTTGGGAAAAAAGAAAACGACCGTTATGAAGGCGCGCATTATCGATATTGATCCGACCATAAAAATTAACGTTATTGACGATTTTATGGCCGTTGAAGACGCTGACCGGATGGTACTTTCCGGTGATTATGATGTCATTGCCGATTGTATTGATACGATTGCCTGTAAGGCACAATTGGTTTATGCCGCACAAAAGCACCACATTCCGATTATATCGGCAATGGGGGCAGGTAATCGCGTCGATGCTACAAGGGTTCGGGTCAGTCGTCTCGATAAAACTCAGAGCTGTCCGTTAGCTAGAGAAATGCGCCGCCGCTTGCGTGAATTGGGGGCAGATTTAAAGTATCCTGTCGTTTATACGGATGAACCCCGTCGTCAGCCTTTTGTAGAAAATATTGGCAGTGATGGCTATCGTGAAAAAGTGACTAACGGTACAATTTCCTATATGCCGGCTATTTTCGGTTTATTGATGGCCGGCGAGATAGTCAATTGGATTATTAAAGATGAATTGAACATAAAACAGTTCGACACGGACTGTTTTACGAGGTCGTAGACAGAACACCACGGGTTTACCCGTGGATGAATGAGCCCCTACGACGATATTTGCTTTATAATGTGGCATGGAAGTTATTTTTTCATCACATACAGCTTATCGCCCCCAATATCACATAGTTTGGGTATGCAAATATCGTCGTAGGATTCCGAGGCCAGGTGTCCGAGACTATTTACAGAGGGTTTTATTGGATTTGCTGCAGAGTATGCCCTAATAATTACTTGTTTTTTTCATGGGCAACCCCCATCTCAGGTAGCAAGCATTTAACTATATAATCGGAGAAAAAGATGATTAAGCAAGTTCCAGACGTTACCTTTAAGACGCGTGTCCGTGATGAATCTATCGGTGGTGATAACCCGTTCAAGTGGTATGATTTAACTACTGATGAACTGTTTGCCAATAAAAAAGTGGTGCTCTTTTCACTGCCCGGTGCTTTTACACCAACCTGTTCGACCAGTCACTTACCACGCTATGAGGCCCTTTATGATGAATTCAAGGCATTGGGCGTTGACGAGGTCGTTTGTCTATCGGTCAATGATGCCTTTGTGATGTACCAGTGGGGCTTAAAGCAAGGTCGTAAAAATGTTTTCTTGTTACCCGATGGCAACGGTGAATTTACGCGTAAAATGGGAATGTTAGTCGATAAGAGTAATCTAGGTTTTGGTATGCGTTCTTGGCGTTATTCAATGTTTGTCGATAATAAGGAAATAAAGAAAGTCTTTGTTGAGCCGGACTTTGGCGATAACTGCCCAACAGATCCGTTCGAAGTATCCGATGCTGATACCATGTTGCAATACTTGAGTCATTGATCTGCAAAGGTCGTAAAACAAAGTGTCGCCGATTTAACCGGAGATATCTCCGGTTAGATCAGACAACGTAGTGCAAATAACGCAATATAATAAATGGGCTTAGCAAAGAGAATCATACCGTGTTTAGATGTCGATAATGGTCGTGTAGTCAAAGGGACGAATTTTGTCAATATTCGCGATGCAGGTGACCCGGTTGAGGCGGCAAAACGCTATAATGATGCGGGAGCGGACGAGTTGTGTTTTTTGGATATCACGGCAAGCGTTGATAAGCGTGACACTATTGCATATGTTGTCGAACAAGTTGCCAATGAAGTTTTTATTCCCCTTACGGTAGGCGGCGGTGTCCGCGCCATCGCCGACATTCGCCGCTTGCTAAACGCCGGGGCGGATAAAGTGGCGATTAATACCACTGCGGTCAGAGATCCGGATTTTATTCGTGAGGCCAGCGATTTTTTCGGCAATCAGTGCATTGTTGTTGCCATTGATGCCAAGCGCATTTCTAAGCCTGTGGCATCCGATATCATTTCAACTCGCCACACTACCACACAGCCGTCAACTTTCAGTCATTGGGAAATTTTTACTCATGGCGGGCGCAGAGAAACCGGACTTGACGCGCTCGATTGGGCGGAGAAAATGGCAGACTACGGGGCAGGGGAGTTGCTCGTGACCTCAATGGACAGAGACGGGACCAAAAACGGTTTTGACAACGAATTGATGCGAGCCATTGCCCATCGCGTGCAGGTGCCGATTATTGCCAGCGGCGGTGTCGGCAATCTACAACACCTGGCCGATGGCATTACCAAGGGACTGGCCGATGCTGTGCTGGCGGCGAGTATTTTTCACTTTGGTGAATACACCATCAAGGAAGCCAAACAGTTTATGCAATCGCAGGGTATCGAAGTGAGACTGTGAACGACCGATTGTTGAAATATTTTTGACAAATCGCTTGACAGTAACTGACGAAATAACGATAATTCACGCCTCAAAAGTTGGCTATGTAGCTCAGTTGGTTAGAGCACATCACTCATAATGATGGGGTCACTAGTTCGAATCTAGTCATAGCCACCATTTCACTTTTCAGACCAATCCAAATCAATTCAAAAAATAGCTCAAACCCGTTGCTATTGTTGACTTTTTAAGGTGTCACCCATACAATCCCATTCAAAGGCGTTCAAAGTCTTTTAGAAAATAAATAGTACCTTTTATAGTACCCTGTTTAAAAATCCATTGTTAAGGTACTACATTCTAGAGGAATATTGCAATGGCAACCTTTACAGCGACATTTGTTAAAAACGAGATAAAAAATGGTTGGTACTCCGACCACGCTAATAACTTATGGCTATTCATTGGCAGAAACGGGAAAAGTAAAGCCTGGAAGTTTAAGGGGCGCATCAAGGGGAAAGAGTTTAAAAAAACGATTGGATATTATCCCGATATGACTCTAGCGCAAGCACGACAATTAGCCCTGTACATTAGAAGTAACCTTGACAATGATATTGATTATTTTGCTGAACTGGAAAAAGCAAACGAGAAAAATAAAAAGAATAGCATTACTTTTGGAATGTTAGCGAATGAATGGTTAGATCTCAAACGCGCTAAAGGTATGCGAGAAAATACCATAGCCACAGACCAAAAGCGATTAGACAAGCACATTTTACCTACACTAGGCGATACACCGATTAAAAACATTAATAAGGCAGCCTTGCGAGAAATATGCGATTGCTCCGTATTAAAAGCCCCTTATACTGCTAACCGTATCGCTGGTATGTTTCAAAGTATTTTTGAACACGCGGTAATCAGTGATTATATTGATAACAGCCCGGCACAATATCTAACGAAACTTTACCCCAAACCAAAAACAACAAACAACCCACATCTACCGATTGGAGAGATAGCGGAGTTACTAACCGCCTTACGCATGGGGTTACAATTTGAATTGATTGATAGTGTAACCTACCGAATGGCCTTAATACAATTTCACACATTGAGCCGACCAACTGAAATAGCAGCGCTGAAATGGGAGTATATCGACTTTGATAATGCGAGTTGGACTATTCCAGTGGAGGAAATGAAAAACAAGCAAACCCACACTCAGCCATTAAGTAAGGAAGTTATCGCGTTACTGGAACAACAAAAGCCATTCAGTGAGAATAGCCCTTATGTATTCCCCAGCGCGATACGCAATGCCAAAACCCCACACAGGAATAAGGAAACGGTAAATACCGCGTTAAAACGCCTGAAATACAGAGGCCGATTAACCGCCCACGGTTTAAGGCATACAGGGGCAACGGCATTAGCAGTATTGGGTTATGAACGCGATTTAATAGATACCGCCCTATCTCATTTTGTTGGCAATGAAGTCAGCAGAACCTACAACAAAGATAAAATGTTTAATCAACGTAGGGAAATGCTTAACCATTGGAGCGAGTTTTTAGCCGGTGGGGCAATTATATAAAACTATTCAGCGGTGCATAATTATCCAAGGTTAAATAATTTTGTATAAACCCTAATCGCTACCCTGAACGGGACAGTAATTAGCACTTCAGAAAACTTCAGTTCAAAAAACGATGACTAGAGATTAAAAACTTGATAAAACTTGAGATGTAAAATAAAGATTAGGGCTTGAAACCATAACAAGCTTTAACACCCAGTAGCAGTTAGGCAGTCGGTAGAATGACGGTGCTAAATGCGTTTATTTAACCAATACTTTTAAAAACTAAAGGCAGGCAAGCTATGAAAATACCAGTACACGAAATAGAGGGTAATTATTATTGTGCGATTGATGATATTGCAAAGTTTAAGGCAATTCGGCAAAAACAATCAATAAGCCCACTAGATACAGCAAAAAAAATATACGAAAATCACCCTATCTTTTGGGATATAAAAAACACTACCGAACTAGTGGGTGGCGATTTTGCTGTAACTGATGACGATGAGAGATTTAGCACATCAATTCCTGATGATTTGCCAAATAAGGATAATATTTTATTTTTCTGTGTTGCAAATGTTGTTTACCAGCCGGTAAGGCAAGGGCTTTATGAGGTGGCAATTGCAGTTTTTTTAGATAGGCATCAAGGGGAGTTTTACTATATACCCGATTATGAGTATCAGCGCACACCGACAAGGATAGATATTAAGAGTGTTATTATCAATAGGGGTAATCATCAAGAAATAACACCTATATTTAGTTACTTTGGGGCAAAATGGCACAAAGATTGCCCAGTTGATAATGATGATAATCCTTTTCCGGTTTCAAAAACAAACACGAAAGACCTTTATTTAACTCAGTTAGATGCTCAAACGTATCTAGCGGATTGTGATATTGCCGATAGTAATTTTGTGCCAGCTACAGCCCTAGATACCGTAACAGACATCCCCTTAGAGAAGCCAAAAGACAACCAAACAGAAATGCACGTTAAAGAGACTGATAATACCTTGCCTTATTTGGATAAGAATAACGAAAAATACGCCCCTTACTTAGATATTGCCTTGGAAATGTGCCAAAGATATTTTATTAACGGCGAAAGAAACCGAGAGGGTAAATCCACGAATAGCGACAAAGAAAATATTATAAAGCTACTTGATGGCCCTGTCGGAAAACTCATCATATTGTGTCATAATATACGACAAATTTCAGCTTTGGTATTGCCCATGTCGAACCGCACCCAAAACAGCCTTTTTG